>WLWD01000881.1_pt1 | contig 90738 bp, 58 predicted proteins | sample 6712731 | NCBI WGS metagenome assembly WLWD01 (sample SAMN12718690, study PRJNA576275) | sponge metagenome | isolation source: marine sponge | host: Mycale hentscheli | place: New Zealand: South Island, Marlborough, Capsize Point | collected 2014-11-01
TTAATGTTCATGTGTAGGTTAGTGTTCACGTGTAGGTTAGTGTTCACGTTTGGGTTAGTGTTCATGTGTAGGTTAGTGTTCATGTGTAGGTTAGTGTTCACGTGTAGGTTAGTGTTCACGTGTAGGTTAGTGTTCACGTGTGGGTTAGTGTTCACGTGTGGGTTAGTGCTCACGTGTGGGTTAGTGTTCACGTGTAAATTAGTGTTCATGTGTAGGTTAGTGTTCACGTGTAGGTTAGTGTTCACGTGTAGGTTAGTGTTCACGTGTAGGTTAGTGTTCACGTGTAGGTTAGTGTTCACGTGTAGATTAGTGTTCATGTGTAGGTTAGTGTTCATGTGTAAATTAGTGTTCATGTGTAGGTTAGTGTTCACGTGTAGGTTAGTGTTCACGTGTAGGTTAGTGTTCACGTGTAGGTTAGTGTTCACGTGTAGGTTAGTGTTCACGTGTAGGTTAGTGTTCACGTGTAGGTTAGTGTTCACGTGTAAATTAGTGTTCACGTGTAAGTTAGTGTTCACGTGTAGGTTAGTGTTCACGTGTATGTTAGTGTTCACGTGTAAGTTAGTGTTCACGTGTAGGTTAGTGTTCACGTGTAGGTTAGTGTTCACGTGTAGGTTAGTGTTCACGTGTAGGTTAGTGTTCACGTGTAGGTTAGTGTTCACGTGTAGGTTAGTGTTCACGTGTAGGTTAGGTGACAAGTCCATATGAAAACCAAAATGTAATTGTGAATTTCCAACTCGCAGGTTTATCAGGAGCATGTTCACAAGTCTCACAGTTCCTTCTGCTATAGTTCTGAAGATTGGTTCCCTCAGCCAGATATTCTTAAAATGCTGAGACTCTGTGGATAGCTACATATTATTGTAAAAGTGTTATAAACTGTTAATTTAATGGTTAGAGCCGTACCACATTTCATTTGCTGGCTCCGGCTCTGATCTGTGATTTCTTGGTTAATAAAGATCTGCGATCTCTTGGTTAATAAAGTATGTGCGATCTCTTGGTTGGTAAAGTATGTGCGATCTCTTGGTTGGTAAATTATGTGCGATCTCTTGATTGGTAAAGTATGTGCGATCTCTTGGTTGGTACAGTATGTGTGATCTCTTGATTGGTAAAGATCTGTGATCTCTTGGTTGATAAAGTACTGCGATCTCTTGGTTGGTAAAGTATGTGTGATCTCTTGGTTGGTAAAGTATGTACGATCTCTTGGTTGGTAAAAATCTGTGATCTCTTGGTTGGTAAAGATCTGTGATCTCTTGGTATGTAAAGATCTGTGATCTCTTGGTATGTAAAGATCTGTGATTTCTTGGTTAATAAAGATCTGCGATCTCTTGGTTGGTAAAGTATGTGCGATCTCTTAGTTGGTAAAGTATGTGCGATCTCTTGGTTGGTACAGTATGTGTGATTTCTTGATTAGTAAAGATCTGTGATCTCTTGGTTGATAAAGTACTGCGATCTCTTGGTTGGTAAAAATCTGTGATCTCTTGGTTGGTAAAGATCTGTGATCTCTTGGTTGGTAAAGATCTGTGATCTCTTGGTAGGCAAAGTATGTGTGATCTTTTAGTTTGTAAAGATCTGTGATCTCTTGGTTGGTCAAGTATGTGTAATCTCTTGGTTGGTAAAGATGTGTGATCTCTAGGTTGGTAAAGATGTGTGATCTCTTGGTTGGTAAAGTACGTGTGATATCTAGGTTGGTAAAGATCTGTGATCTCTTGGTTGGTAAAGTATGTGTGATCTCTTGGTTGGTAAAGTATGTGCGATCTCTAGGTTGGTAATGATCTATGATCTCTTGATTGGTAAAGTATGTGTGATCTCTTGGTATGTAAAGATCTGTGATCTCTTGGTTAATAAAGATCTGCGATCTCTTGGTTGGTAAAGTATGTGTGATCTCTTGGTTGGTAAAGTATGTGCGATCTCTTGGTATGTAAAGATCTGTGATCTCTTGGTTAATAAAGATCTGCGATCTCTTGGTTGGTAAAGTATGTGTGATCTCTTGGTTGGTAAAGTATGTACGATCTCTTGGTTGGTAAAGTATGTACGATCTCTTGGTATTTGAAGATCTGTGATCTCTTTGTTGGTAAAGTATCTGTGATCTCTTGGTAGGCAAAGTATCTCTTGGTAGGCAAAGTATGTGTGATCTCTTAGTTTGTAAAGTATGTGTGATCTCTTGATTGGTAAAGTATGTCTGATCTCTTGGTATTTGAAGATCTGTGATCTCTTTGTTGGTAAAGTATCTGTGATCTCTTGGTATGTAAAGATCTGTGATCTCTTGGTTAATAAAGATCTGTGATCTCTTGGTTGGTAAAGTATGTGTGATCTCTTGGTTGGTAAAGTATGTGTGATCTCTTGGTATGTAAAGATCTGTGATCTCTTGGTTAATAATGATTTGCGATCTCTTGGTTGGTAAAGTATGTGTGATCTCTTGGTTGGTAAAGTATGTACGATCTCTTGGTTGGTAAAGTATGTACGATCTCTTGGTTGGTAAATATGTGTGATCTCTTTGTTGGTAAAGATCTGTGATCTCTTGGTAGGCAAAGTATGTGTGATCTCTTAGTTTGTAAAGTATGTGTGATCTCTTGGTATTTGAAGATCTGTGATCTCTTGGTATGTAAAGATCTGTGATCTCTTGGTTAATAAAGATCTGTGATCTCTTGGTTGGTAAAGTATGTGCAATCTCTTGGTTAGTTAAATATATACGCTCTCTTGGTTGGTAAATCTGTGATTTCTTTGGTGGTAAAGATTTGTAATCTCTTGGTTGGTAAAGTATGTGTGATCTCTTGGTTGGTAAAGTATGTGTGATCTCTTGGTTGGTAAAGTATGTGTGATCTCTTGGTTGGTAAAGTATGTGTGATCTCTTGGTTGGTAAAGTATGTGTGATCTCTTGGTTGGTAAAGTATGTGTGATCTCTTGGTTGGTAAAGTATGTGTGATCTCTTGATTGGTAAAGAATCTGTGATCTCTTGGTATGTAAAGATCTGTGATCTCTTGGTATGTAAAGATCTATGATCTCTTGATTGGTAAAGTATGTGTGATCTCTTGGTTGGTAAAGTATGTGCGATCTCTTGGTTGGTAAAGTATGTGTGATCTCTTGATTGGTAAAGAATCTGTGATCTCTTGGTATGTAAAGATCTGTGATCTCTTGGTATTTAAAGATCTGTGATCTCTTGGTTAATAAAGATCTGCAATCTCTTGGTTGGTAAAGTATGTGTGATCTCTTGGTTGGTAAAGTATCTGTGATCTCTTGGTATTTAAAGATCTGTGATCTCTTGGTTAATAAAGATCTGCAATCTCTTGGTTGGTAAATATCTGTGATATCTTGGTTGGTAAAGTTTGTGCAATCTCTTGGTTGGTAAAGATACTGAATAATGCATGAAAGTAAGTACTGTTAGCAAATAGTAAAGCTAATAGTCTTCTGTAGAAGTGTTTTGGAATGTTGTATGGGATGTAACTGTGTTAAAATTTTAAAAAAATGTTATAATTATTTACTTCATTTGTACATATAGAATTGCAAAGAGTGCACCTCTGACGAAATCACCAGGGCTACAAAATCAAACAGACTCTCCATCCCTGAGAATGGATCAACAAGTGCTCGGTGACTAAGCAGAAATGAACTATCCTCGACTGTTCCTAGCTACATTTGTCACAAAATGACAATCCATGTTCATAAAGCTGATTTTATTCATATTGTGTAGCGATTGTTTGAATATAATTTGTAATTTTAAAAAAAATTCCAACATTTTATGGAGTCAGAAATCAGATATTTTGAGTACATGAAAGTAAGATAACATGTGCAGTTTCCTGACATTGTCATGTATGTAGGAAATTTGATGTTCACTTCATGAAATGAGGAATACACATGGCATTTCTGTCTCTGACATGAATACAGGAAATTTGACATTTGATACATGAAATGAAGATGACATATGGTTTTTATTGCTTGTGACATGTATACAGGAAATGCATCTGAAATTTGGTAGATGAAATTTCAGGTACCTGAAATCGGTCGTGTCAGGTACCTGAAATTGTGCTCTATCATATACCACCATGTAGCAAGAAATGTACAGGAAATTCCGGGATTTCCTGCACTTTGACACAAGCAAACTGGATGGAATTTCCTTTGCCTTTCAAGCATCTATCATGCATGAGGAAACTCCACTTTTTTTGTAGTGTAAATTTTTTCAAATTAATTTAATAGCTAGGTATGTCAAACACATTGTTGTTTTAACTTTGGGAGAGAGATTTTACAGAAGTAATTGTTCTTTAGCTATTACCTTTAATGCTAAAAACTACGCACATCAAAATTCAATTTCTTGCAAGGTCAAAGGTTATAGGTTTAAAGTTCGTGGCAATGATTCCTGACTGGCCACCCGGTTCGCGAACTTTTTACCAATACGTGCATAGAGGAATCTACGGAACCTTCCCAATACTTCGTATTGGATTTAGGTTCCACACATTCCACTCGCCGACTTGACCCCTATGAACCCGAACTCATTTTATTTTTAAACGTAATGGCCACCCTCAGGAAGAGCTGCATTCCACCACTTAAACACACTAGTCGACCCACACGAGGAAAGAAATCCGTGACTTCCAATTACAGAAGAATTAAGGCTGGTAGCATTATAAATTTGGATTCTGTGACAGGGAATTCTATTCCATCTTGGACACCTAACTGCTGCCCTGGAGATTTTTCAGATTCTCTGCTAATGCTGGATGATAGTGCTGAAAATGAATCTATGAATGAACCAACTGAGCATGAGCTGCATTGCAAATCATCAATAGAGGGATGGAATGAACTCAGGAGTTCCATTCGGTCAACATTAACTGAAAGTGCTGCTATGAGAGTAGGACAGTTATGCTCTTCCTGTCCAGAACTAGCTACTCTGCGATGCCAGCGCTGCGGCCCAATGACATTTTTCTGCCCACAATGCTTCAACTGCTCACAATGATGCTAACATATTTCACGTAGCAGAAACATGGCAGGTTGGATAATATATTATTCTTGATTTGCACATGGAATGATCTCAACATTTATTAGGTACTGAACAGAGCCTGATAACTGTTGCCACATAGAAAATGCATTAAAGTAAACAGGATGTGGCTTAGGGCAATATTTTTCCATATCACCTGTGTTCATAGTTATTACGTTGGGTTATTACGTCCCCCTAGGTAAATTTCTTGTTACCAAGGTATTCGCGCATGAGCAGTACCTAATAAATTTATTATCCATTGGATACCCGAGAATATCACTCGTCTGATTGGTGGTATTTACGCTCGTGCCTGCGGCACTCGCGTAAATACTAAGCCAACAGACTCGTGATATTCTCCTGTATCAAATGGATAATATATATGTAATATGTAGTGAATTGCACAAAATATTTACTATTCTAGTTGTTGACAATATTTTGAATGAATTTTATGGTTGTATAAGGAGTGTTTACTACACAAATATTCATATATGTGATTTTTTGATAGGATGGAACTTTCACACCAAATTTCAGGACTCTTCATATGGATGTCAGTAGGCACTGTGCATGCAAGGTATTGTCTAAAGAAATGACTGAAGTAAAGATAACTGTTGTGGATGAATATGGTGAGACATTACTAGAAGTGTAAGTAATTGTATTATTAATTATTATTATTATTATTATATAATTAGGCTTGCATCATGAAGTGGAATTTGTGTATTTGCAATTGTGAGTCATTTCCATTGGCTCATGTTAGAGCTAGAATATGGCCTGCCACACCAAAGTATCCCAAGTTAGCATTTTCGTTTGACCTCTTGAACTTATTTGAGTCGTTAATGCTCGAGTGTCAGGTGTCTTTGAAAGACTTTTGCCAAGCACTAAAGTATTATTGCCCTTTCACTGTTTCTGGACAGAGAGAAATTTATCCCGTCTTAATAAACAGTTTTGAAGAATACAGGTAATAATTAATGAGTAACGAGTCATTAATAGACTTATATATAAATTTAGGTATTTACGTCATGAACTACAACACAAAAAATACTTGTGTGAAGATTTGGATGTAGGTAATAAGTGTCCAGCATGTCCAGAACCCTCTTCAACTCCAGCAGAAGGTATAAGGATACTTAGTGTTACTATATTTGATGTGTTTCTGTTAATGGTGGTCTGCTGAGTATTGTCAAAACCCCAAACAGTATAATTGAACTGAAAATTAGATTAGTAATTTTGGTTGTTACATAATTGCCAACATTTGATGAAAGTAAATTGGGACAATCCATGCCTTCAAGACACACGACCACAAAGAATAATCACATCAAGCAATAAAATACAAAAATTACATGTTATATAGTACAAAAAGTATATTTCAAAGCACAAAACAATTGTTTTAACTGGGTTATTTGAATGATCTTGGCATGTGAGTCCACCTAATGATAAAATGCAAGAATTTAAAAAAAAAAAGAGATGAATAGCAATTATATATTTTTGCATATTTGTTTGCCTGTTGACTGTTGTAGCTCAGGGTGGTGGGAGCACAATTTTGAATAAATCAAGGGGTTGTTGATATAGTAAAAAAAATTGAATGAATAAATGATTGAATAAATTAATAAATCAAGTGAAAATAAATAGAGTTGAAGTTACTTACCTTTGTTCTATCTTATTTTGTAGCCAGTGAAGAAAGGAAAAAATCAGTGTTTGCCATGGATGCGATTTTTTGTCTTCCAAGGAAAAAAGCAGCTGGTTCTAGTTTTAGATCTCCACTTTATAACAACATTTTTTTTTGCAATGATCAGCAAGACTTAGACCAGTTTGTGAATCAAAGTAGTAATAAAAAATCCAGTAATATTAAACAAGTAAGTCTAAAATATTTTTTATTGTATTTGTATGGAAAAGTTCATGGTTTTTGTAGGATTGTAATGACTTTGTAGCAGGAAGTATGCTTCGCAGTGCTTCAAGGTACAAGGCATTAGATGAAACTGGTGTCTTTGGGTATTGCTGCCGTCATGAATTCCCTCATCAGTTTGTTAACATGAAACATGGAGAACGGTATTGTATTCTATAGTGTTATTTTGGTTTAACATTTATATTTTAGTTTTTGTTTATAGTTTTTAAACTAAAATGGCTTTAATATTAGCTTTAGTTTTGGTTAATCAAAAGTGCAGATTTCAGTTTTTTAGTTTTAGTTTTCTGAAGTTTCCAACTTTTAGTTTTAGTTATTTAAATTTACCGACAGCAATTTTATTTTTGGTTATATGTAATAATACAGAATTTAGTCCATATTTTCTGACTTTTTATGTGTGTTTTATATTGATAAGCAGGTCCCACCTGCTGGAATCTACAACAGTTGTGCTAAGCTTCTTCATTCATATTGTTCAATAATTTGGGTTGTTATTGTAGTTTTTTGCCAACCGTAAATTTAGTTTTTAGTTTTAGTTATTGCAACTGCATCACTTTTAGTTTTAGTAGTAGCTAGTTACCAAAATAACACTAAAATTTCTATAGCTGATCTTTAAGAGTATTGATTATATTTATGGATTTAGATTGACATAACCACTTTGGATGCTGGAAAAAATATCCACAAGGAGTTGTTTTTCTGAAGTTTTTGTGATGTATGATGTGGCATGTTCATTATCTAAATATTTGCTGGTAACTATGCTGCAGTATTATAGCTAGTCCCTGCAGTTTACTGATAAATCTGTTTTAGAACTTAGGACGAGATGACATTCTTAAAAAGATGACCCTGAGCTTGCCCACCTTTCATTCTTATGGACACACAGTGTCTTGTCAGGTAGGTTGTGTTTGTGTAATTTGGTAATTAGTGAGTCAATATTTTATGTGGACACAATGAACCTTGTAAACATCCAAACTATTGTTTCTAGTATTCACAAGACTGCGATTGAGGTCACAGATTAGCTATTCTTATTTTTGGAAATAATGTATTATAGTTGATAAGAATGATGGTGACTGATAGAAAGGTGTACTAGTCTGCTAAATGTCTATTTACGCTATCTGGTTTTAGAAATTACTTCATTCTTTAGCTGATATTTGGGCCTCGAAGGTGTGAAGGAATTGGTCTCAGTGATGGAGAAAACATGGAGCGGCTGTGGTCATTTTTGAGACGTTTTGGAAAGATGACAAAAGAAATGAGGCCATCACATCGAATAGATATTCTTTCGAGTGCTCTTGAGTATTATGGACTTAAGACTAAGAATAAACTTGGTAATGATGTTAAGATTCTCACTATTAAAAAATAATATACCTCTGTATTTAATTCACAGCTTCTTTGATCTTGCTTCGGTGGGATAAAGCAAAAAAGTGTAAGACTTTATCAGAGGAATCTTTGAAGGAAACTTGTCCTACTTTTTTTAATGGTAAAATTGGCACTAAAATGTAATTTTTTTTGTTAGCCATTGTTTTGTTTGTAGATCAAAGTGAAAAATACAAAATTAAAAAGTGGCTAGAGGAAGAGAGACTTAGTTTGCAGCAATCTGATGATATTTACCCAAGTATGTATTATATATGGCCAGTATAAGTGTACCTCAATATTAGTATCAAGTGAAAGGAAATAATGCTAAGTTTGCAGATCATGTGGTATTACAGTACTTACCATTTACTTTTAACAGGATTTACAAAATGGATGCTTGAGTATGTTCAGGAACTGCATCATTTTTATTGTCTCAAGTGAGTGATAGCTATATTGTTTATCTAAGTAATTATATTCGTATTATCTCAAATTGTTTTTAGCTTGTTTTTAAAAAGTCATTAGCATGACTCTTGTATTATTTTCTACAGACGACGGCATTGGAAAAGAATATTTAGAGTATGTACTTTTTACTGATAGAATTTTTTTGTTATTAAAAATTCTGGCATGTAGATTAAATGACCATTTGGTGGACATTGAAAGGAATCATTCTGTTCACTGTCGATGGAACCGTAATGATAACCATTATCAAGAATGCCTTCAATACCTTACATGCAAAAAGAGAGAAGTAGTTCTGATTTCTTTGATGAAGATTCGACAAAAAAGAGAACTTCTTCTCAATCTAAAGAAGAAGTATGCAGGTGAGTTTACATTTTGTAAAGTGACCTTAGCAGTTCAAAACACTGCAATCATTTAAATCAAACCTTAATTTTTCTTGTAAAAATAATCGTATGCTCTTGGTAGACTAAAACTTTTGTGCAAGGTGATTTTCCTGTTATAGATGTTCTTTATTATGATAATGTAGACGGTCAGAAGATAGCAAAGAAAGTCTCTCGACAAATTGCAAAAGAAACCACTTCATTAAAAAAAACTGCTAAATGAATATAATAGTATTTGCTGTTTGCCCGATACTCTTGACAGTTTGTCATTAGCTGAAGCACTCTCTGATGGAGCAATTGAAAGCCGCCTTCATGGACTAGGATCATCATGTTATCATGTGGTTACAGGTTCCAAGCGAGCTATTATGGATGCTTACTTAATGCTTTGCCGGTCAGAAGAAGAATTGGATAATGTTAGAGCAGGAATCAAAGAACTTGGTACAATATTACAGGCAAAGACAAGTTGTTGTTTCGATGAAGTTGGAAGCATTGTCTAGTGTCAATGACAACTTCAGCAGAGGTGCTGTTGCTATGCTGAAGTCATTGCTGTGCAGCAATAAACACTCCTTTGATGAAGCCGAGAAAACATGCTTATTTATCCAGAGCAACAGTGAAGCTGGTTTATTGGACTACTCAGACAGTGACATCTCTGATGATGAAAGCTATAGCATTGAAGATTTTTGTTGAACCAGTTAGCTAGATAGTGGCTATTAGCTATGTACTTTTGAAAATATTTCATTGCTTTTGTGCATTTTTATGATTATAAATGTGGGTGCTACAAGGGTAACATTATAGTAGTTTACATAATGTAGTATAGATAAGTAGCTAGCTGATTATCATGTAGGAATTACTAAATTATGCTTAGCATTTTTTAGCAGTTTAGGTAGGTAAAATCATATGGGTAAGGTACATGTCCATGAATTAGATATTTGTTTTTTCTTTCCTTTTTTCAATGCAAGTGATCAGAAGTTGGCCCGATGAGCAGAGCTTTCTTCACTATTCATTGCTAAGAGTGATGGTGCGTCTATTGAATTTGATGAGGTGGAAGACAATTAGTCTAAGAGCATACAGAATGGCTCTTGTTACTTGGCTATCATCATCAGCAGCTGAATGTTGTTTTCCTTCCCAAACAATTTCAAAACTACATGATTACGTTTATTATATTAAGAATACTAAATTTGGGGGTAGCATTCTGTGAGCATTAAAGAGCAGGTTTGTTGAAGATGTTTCCAAGTTTTAGGCCAAAATAGTAGGGATTTGGGAATAGCATAATATAAGACAGTAGACAGTGTTCATTACAAGTATAACTAATTGGCTAGCAATTGTGTGTTTATTATAGCTACCTATTACAGTATTCCTCTTGAACTAGAAAATTAGCCATTGTAAACTCTGTTAGACAGACTACTTGTGGGTATCATTTGTCTGTGTGTAATCCCTCTGCTGTATACAATTCAATACTGCTGTATACAATTCAATACTGCTGTATACATATTCATGTAATGAATGCACAAATTAAAGTCAAAAATAAGTTTCTATAGTTACTTTATAATAGTTGCACACGATGGACACTTCCACTTGTCTACTTTGAGTGCTTCAGAACTGCTGCTAATGTTTAAACAAGAGAAGTGAAACCATTCTTTACATAGGTCACATTCAATCATAGGCTGCTTTTTGTTATCAATATTTCTGCAGACACAGTAAACTTTCACTGGGATAAAGTGTTTCACTCTACTTCCAATTGGTATCCGGCGTATTTTCACAACTGGAAACCGTGATAAGCAACCTTTCTCTAAACAATCCAATAAGTGATTCCTCATTTGTCCAACATCAAACTGAGCCCAAATGGGATTATACCCGTGAGCAATCTCAGTCGCAAAAGCAATGGCAAAAACACCACAGTCGTAGGAGTTAGGCTGCTTCATGACATCATAACATCAACATTAACTATTTTTACTTTTGGTTGCATAATTGAAAAAATATTCTTCTGCATTTCAAGAGTTACATGCTTCGATAATAGGCTGTCATATATTTTGATGCAGGTGCAGTCTCTGAAATAAGTTTTGTCTTCACAGCCAAATAATGCATTAGAAATTGTCACCCAATGTGACTCTAACACATGTAATATTTGGACAAATGCGACAGAGATAGGCTTGAAACCATGGAATTGTCTCAGAAGTGTGTTCTGCCAACCCTGCAAACCACACTGTTTTTTTTAAATTGATTGGGCAGCATGTACAATTTTGTCATTAATCCACTCATGTGATTTCAATAGTTCTCTATCCGAATAAAGGTGGTGTTGTGCAAGCCAGTACTTGGTTTTAGTACTAGACGGCATAACAGACCCTATTACTGAATCTGATGGATCTGATGGCAGGACAGAAGATGGTGCAGACAATGAAACTGAATCTGATAGCAGGACAGAAGATGGAGCAGACAATGAGACTGGAGCTGATAGCAGGACAGAAGATGCAGGTGATGCACCTGGAGCTGACGGCAGGACAGAAGATGGAGCAGATGATGTAACTGGATATGATGGCACGACAGAAGATGCAGATGATGTACCTGGAGCTGACGGCAGGACAGAAGATGGAGCAGATGATGTATGTGGATATGATGGCAGGAGGACAGAAGATGGTACAGATGATGTAACTGGATATGATGGCAAGACAGAAGATGCAGATGATGTAACTGGTGCTGATGGCAGGACAGAAGATGGTACAGATGATGTAACTGGACCAAATGGCAGATTAACTGTACAAGATGACTGCAGAATTGACTTGGTTACGGGATTGGATAAAGGAGCAGATGAAGTTAGTAAATCCAATAAAGTGACTCGACTAGATTGGTGAGACTTAACAATAGAACCAGATGAAACGACTGGACGAGGTGAATCTACCAAACTAGATGAAGTGAAAGTTTGAGGAGCAGTCCATGTGACAGAATTAGAAGTCGTTATGGTAGGGAGAGTTTTAATAACTATATCAAACAAAAGCACACATGTACTCAGAATGAAGTAGATAGAATCATGAATCTCAAAAGTGAAGCACTTATACATTAGCTAAGGTAAACATAGAACTATAGAACAATCACCAAGTACAAATATCTGATCCAGATGCCTGAGAAATCATGTCACCACCTGGAAAAAGACCTTGCTATAATTATGGTGCTACTAATACTAAAATATAAACTTGCCTGATTTAGATGTTGCACTTTGAGATGCTTGAGAAATAAGGTCACAACCTGGTAAAGGCTTTGCTATAATTATAAAACCACACTAATGAAATACTAATGAAATAATAAGCAATAAGTATAAAAATCCTACCTGAAATAATTAGAGCTCTTAAGTGATCAATGACTTCAGGTCTAACACAGATTTGACTGTCATGAGTATTAACAGTAAATAATTGAAATCCAGAAAATGCCATTGCAAATCCACTGTATCCTAAAGACTCTAACTCCTGGAACTGGATAATTATATAGTTTGGTGTATAAAACAAAAAAGTCACAAAAATCCATATTAAAAAATACCTTATTATGAACAATTTTAAATATTCTTGAAGCCTGCTTAGACACACTCTGTTTCTGTTTCACACCTTCAAATCCAGTAGATATGGATGCAAGCCTTGTTTAATCTACCTGAGGGAGATTCCTGTAGTGTTCACTGGCTTGCTTTATAAAGAACCCCACTCCTTTCTTTATAGCCTCTTTCCCGACTACAAAATTATAAAATAATATATTCTTACACTGCAACTACAAAGTAATTCAACCATTATTTGGTGAACACTCTTACAGTACATTGGTCTTGAGCAAAATGAAATATATTTAAAGTGGTGAACGCAAAGATTAGCGAAGTAAAGAGAAATAAAGTGTTTGACTGTGGTTAACTGCTAAACAAGCTCCAGCTTTACTTATTTATTATATAATTTCACTGTTAAGGCAAATGAAAGGTAATTTCAAATGCAACTGAAACTTACATATCTAGTAAATTTAGATTTAGTTAAATCTCACCATCAGAATCTCCATACTCTTTTAAGTAGCACTGCCATGGTGTCCGTTTCTGTATTGATTGAGAAATATTCTCTTCTGAAGGCTTGGCATGCCGAATGCAATAGCTTTTCTTTTTTATCCATCGCTGAAACCAGAGAAATAACATAACAAGGTTAGTCCCATGTCTATTGCTGTGACTCTAGTTAAATTTTATAATTTATAAAAAACTTTTTGCATGCTACTGTAGACCAAGTGGGGGTCGAATAGATCCAAGGATGTCAAAATGGACTTAGTAGAATTTGAGTATAGGTCTTACTAATAGTAGTAGAATAGATGCAATTAATACTAGAATATGTCAACGCTAGAATAGATCTAGTGGTACTAGAATAGGTCCAGTAGTGCTAGAATAGATTCATAGAATAGTACATTCAGCAACAGTAGTTAAAACTCTGTAATACTGTAATGCTCTTTCATAATTGAAATGAATCCCATTGCCCCAATATATATGGAAAGCATCATTCCCACTTTGGCAGTAAGACATTGTTGGAAATATATATAGTTTTTCTAGCATCACTGGATTCATTGTAATGCCACTTGATATACTCCATCACCACTGGAACTCTTCTAGCATAACTGATATCTTAGAACCACCATTATAGATCGATTCTATCACCACTGGATCTGGATCTATTCTAGCACCATGAGATCAATTCTAGCATACCTGGATCGATTCTAGCATCATTGGATCCATTTTAGCACCACAGGATCTATTCTAGCACAACCAGATCTATTCTAGCACCACACTCATGGATCTAGTCTAACACCACGAGATCTATTCTAGCACAACGGATCAATTTTAGCACCATCAAGATCTATTCTAGCATCACTGAATCTAATTTAGCAACAACTAGATCTATTTTAGTACCACCGGATCTAACTAGGGCTAAAGACTTACATGTGTACCGTTTGTACAATTTCAAGTTTTGTAGTCAATAGCATACTACAAGTGTTGCAAGCTAGTTCTCGTGTACCATTTTAGGAACATCCTGCATTATCTTCTAACTCACACTACAAAAAAAGTGGCATTTCCTGAGTACAGTTTAAGTCAGAAATTAACATGAAATGTCAGGCTTGACTTTCATGAGTTACAAATGAACTATCAGGTACAGGAAATTTCACATTCCACTCTAGTTTCATGGTGTGCATGAAATATGATATGCCCTGGTAATGTAATTCCATGAAATGTGATATTCCTGAAAAATTTCATGAAAACATGAAATTTGGAATTTCCATAGCTATTGTATGTAACATGAAACATGGACTGTAGCTGAATTTCATGATGTCAGAAATTTCAAACGTTAAATAATGATGCTTGTGTTTCCATCTGTTCACATCAAGCTATAGCTAAACTTTGTTCAACAGCTGTTATTTGAATAAAAAAATTCTTTCTAAAATTAGATATTTATTACTTAGTCATTTGTTTCCTTGTTTCATTAGTATTTGTTTATGCATTTTTTTATTTATTGTTTAATTTACACTACATGAAAAAGCCCAGTTTACAAGGATTTTCACAAATTTATATGCAGCATATACATCGTAGTTTCTTTTTTTTACCAAGACAAGTGTACAGGCACAATAGATATCAAGTAACACCTGAGGTGTACTAGGCATCTACTGGAGTTTACTGAAGTGGTAAGTTTACAGATAGTTTAACACTAATACTTAGAATTTACAGATGTACATGCAGGATGTATACACTGTACAAACAATTTTTTTTTAATTCATAATATGTATATTATTTTTAATGTGAAGTTTTTGTACTTGATGATAATAATAATAATTAATAAACACAATTTTAAATTATTATTACTAAATTAAAAAATACATGCATTTTTTAGCTTGGTAAAGGGTTAGGTCCCCTTGAGACTGTAATACCACAGTGTTATAGCAATGGAATCTAATGGATACATTTGTTCATTCTCCTTCATTCATTTACGTGTTCTCACTCATTCATTCTCATTCATTCATTCATTCTCATTCATTCTTAATTGCTTTACAATTAATTGATAAAAATATATACACCACTACACTGTCTATTTAAATAGCTATTTCTTAATACTATATGGAAAAAAACATGCATTTGCCCTCTGACTGTTCATTATTTATAGCTAAACTGTTACAGTAAACAATACAATAACCTCTATCCAGAAAACCCTTTACCAGTGATATCACCAGGCCAAATGTATTAAAAACGCTTTACCATACAAAAGTAATAATATTGACTGGAAATGGTCGTCCGAAGCATTGTCAAAGTGGCTGGATACCTTTCGTGGGGCCAAAGTCAAGATCTCCTCTGGCTATAACGACGCTAACTACCCTAACTACCCTAACATGACGCGCGGGGGAAGGATCAGGGTTAGTAAAAAGACCGGCCCTGTGTGCGAATGTGTTGCACCAATATGGGTGGAGTGGATGCGTTCCTATGGTACATAGGCTTCAGCGTCGAGGTGAGTAGTTCACAACTGAATTATGGTATTTCTAAATTTCCTGTGGAGATAAGCAGAGGTTACCTGAATTATAATAGAGATTATTTTGTCTGTAACACAAATCTTTAAGACAGTATTATTCCCAATTGTTTTTCGTAGCACACTAGAAAATTTAGTTCAAGGATAACAGTAACAACTAAAAAAAATATTTTGTGTATCTCTTTGGCCATGGCAATAATTTTTCAGTTACTCATTCAAAATACAAGTGCTACCACAGCTACAATGAAAGCAAAAGCACCCGTGTTAACTTTTATTTGTGGTGCCATTCTAATTAATGCTGTCTTGAATAAAATTGGGGCGATGATTTGTTGTGTTTTTTTTGTTGTTTTTTTAATTTCTGAAATCAATGTGTGACGTAACTTATGTTTTTTTATGATGTGGAGCGAGAATGGTAATTTCTTTGGAGTAACATTGGTTTCCTATAACAAGGTGTACAGTGTATCTTTTCACATAAAAGAAGATTAAGGCTAGGAACCATGGCAACCATTACAACCTATCTTTAGACAACTGGGTACATTTGCAAAGTTTTGATGACCTTTACCAAATCTGGTATAGCATATGCACCACTAGAAGAATTGTGGCTGTCCTGGTCTTATGAGTCGCAATAAGTTTTAATGGGTTATGGCTGGTAGTGAGGTGATCCATAGTAACCAAAATGTGGTATTAGTTTTCTGGGTCTATCTTTTGCCCAGTGTAATTACTGCTATTCCTACTCACATGCTGGTGTGTCGAACACTCACTAATTTACATGATAGTTGCTCCTCCCAATCTGTTGATTTAATACAGATAGGATGTTTGTGCTAAGGAATGAAATAGTCTCCACCTATAAACTATCAAACTGTGTGTTTCAAGGCTAGTGCTGCACGCACACGTGTTTACCCGTACTATTTCACTTTTAAAGCCTGTAAACTAATCCAAAGATCTTTAGTTTTATGCTTTCAGTGATTCAGTCATTCTCGGCAGAAATAATTATAATAGTAGCAAATTTTTTCTCGCTCTAATGGCCAATATTGTTAATTAAAACTTAAGTGAATTAATTTAATAGCTCTAACAGCCAATATTGTTAATTAAAACTTAAGTTTTAATTAACAATATTGGCTGTTAGAGCGAGAAATATTTTGCTATTATTAAAAGTTATGCTTATTAACAGTAGTGCACATGTGTGAGAGGGTTACAGTAGTCATCCTGTGTGTGTCACACTCTGATTTTGGAGATTACAGACAATTGACGGTTTGCCGCTGTGAAGTTAATGAAGTTGCTGGAAGTGGAGTTTTGCATTGAAAATATATACCAGCGAGTGTCTTTGGCCTGGTTTAGCTTCTTCTCTTATGAAGACAATGTTTACATGTACCGTTTTCACTGCTCGAACTATATTGATGCCTCATTTAGAATTGTCGTGCCAGCATGCAGAGAGCGACATGTTCAATTGGTTACAAAGTACACATCACATGAACACATGTGGATACAGAGTGTGGTATTACAATACGAGTGGGCAGAGTCAATTATACTCGAAGTGTAATGTGTATGTACACATAATTATAATGATACGGGACTTAAATAGAAAGCTTACCGAGTGACAGATCTACAGTTTTACTCTTGTGGAGTAGATAATATTTCACCTTCAACTTTCACACTCCTACTTCGAAGCATCAAAGGTGTGAACCCTCAACTTTACTATATACTAGCTAGCTATTACAAAATCATCTCAGACCAATAAATAATTTATTTCGCGAACTATTAAGATTCATTATAGTATTATAATTTTTTACTACAATAGTGCACGCTATATGCATTGAAATATATATACAGGCCCGGAGGAGCCGGTCCGGTTGGTCCGGTTTTGGCTGGACCATCATTTGAAATGGGAATTCAGAAATAACTGTTATCTTCAGGGGGGGGAGGGGGGGGGGAATCCCAAATTGACAACCTTTACCGATAAATTTCATTCTCCTGAGGCTCATTTAGCGATGGCTTAACATTTTATTGATTGCGATAAATAAGAAGTCTAAAATTTATTTATTTATCACCATTGTACATAAGTACAGTTTGCAATGTAGTTAGTATTGTCAGTAATTATTCTAGCTACATGTATGATGGCATCATTCTAAACTTTAGCTAATACAAAATTCTTTTTTTAATTTAGCAAGCTATTACAATTATAGTGAATAAAAGTGTGTATAGACTTGTCGCACCCATGAATTATCCTTAGCCACACCCATGAACTGTTTTGGTCACACCCATGATCTGTTTTGACCACGCCCACTACTGGCCGGACCAATTCATGAGAGTGTCTTCTGTCCCTGATATAGAGTGAAAGTTATTTTTTTTAAACTTTTGGACTAATTTTTTACACATTCACTTTCTTTTTATTGAAATCTAGTGTACTTATGCACGCATACGTCTGTAATAAGTGTATGTATCACCAACGTATGTACTAATTTTGTGTTGTATGTTAGAAGATTAGAGTTGTTTGAGCATGTGTAGGTTAGTGTTCACGTGTGGGTTAGTGTTCACGTGTAGGTTAGTGTTCACGTGTGGGTTAGTGTTCATGTGTAGGTTAGTGTTCACGTATAGGTTAGTGTTCACGTGTAGGTTAGTGTTCACGTGTAGGTTAGTGTTCACGTGTGGGTTAGTGTTCACGTGTGGGTTAGTGTTCACGTGTGGGTTAGTGTTCACGTGTGGGTTAGTGTTCACGTGTGGGTTAGTGTTCACGTGTAGGTTAGTGTTCACGTGTAGGTTAGTGTGGGTTAGTGTTCATGTGTAGGTTAGTGTTCACGTGTAGGTTAGTGTTCACGTGTAGGTTAGTGTTCACGTGTAGGTTAGTGTTCACGTGTAGGTTAGTGTTCACGTGTAGGTTAGTGTTCACGTGTAGATTAGTGTTCACGTGTAGGTTAGTGTTCACGTGTAGGTTAGTGTTCACGTGTAGGTTAGTGTTCACGTGTAAATTAGTGTTCACGTGTAGGTTAGTGTTCATGTGTAAATTAGTGTTCATGTGTAGGTTAGTGTTCACGTGTAGGTTAGTGTTCACGTGTAGGTTAGTGTTCACGTGTAGGTTAGTGTTCACGTGTAGGTTAGTGTTCACGTGTAGGTTAGTGTTCACGTGTAGGTTAGTGTTCACGTTTAGGTTAGTGTTCACGTGTAGGTTAGTGTTCACGTGTAGGTTAGTGTTCACGTGTAGGTTAGTGTTCACGTGTAGGTTAGTGTTCACGTGTAGGTTAGTGTTCACGTGTAGGTTAGTGTTCACGTGTAGGTTAGTGTTCACGTGTAGGTTAGTGTTCATGTGTAGGTTAGTGTTCATGTGTAGGTTAGTGTTCATGTGTAGGTTAGTGTTCACGTGTAGGTTAGTGTTCACGTGTAGGTTAGTGTTCACGTGTAGGTTAGTGTTCACGTGTAGGTTAGTGTTCACGTGTAGGTTAGTGTTCACGTGTAGGTTAGTGTTCACGTGTAGGTTAGTGTTCACGTGTGGGTTAGTGTTCACGTGTAGGTTAGTGTTCACGTGTAAGTTAGTGTTCACGTGTAGGTTAGTGTTCACGTGTAGGTTAGTGTTCACGTGTGGGTTAGTGTTCACGTGTAGGTTAGAGTTCACGTGTAGGTTAGTGTTCACGTGTAAGTTAGTGTTCACGTGTAAGTTAGTGTTCACGTGTAGGTTAGTGTTCATGTGTAGGTTAGTGTTCACGTGTAGGTTAGTGTTCACGTGTAGGTTCGTGTTCATGTGTAGGTTAGTGTGGGTTAGTGTTCATGTGTAGGTTAGTGTGGGTTAGTGTTCATGTGTAGGTTTGTGTGGGTTAGTGTTCATGTGTAGGTTAGTGTGGGTTAGTGTTCATGTGTAGGTTAGTGTGGGTTAGTGTTCATGTGTAGGTTAGTGTAGGTTAGTGTTCATGTGTAGGTTAGTGTGGGTTAGTGTTCATGTGTAGGTTAGTGTTCACGTGTAGGTTAGTGTTCACGTGTAGGTTAGTGTTTACGTGTAGGTTAGTGTTCATGTGTAGGTTAGTGTTCACGTGTAGGTTAGTGTTCACGTGTAGGTTAGTGTTCACGTGTTGTGTAGGTTAATGTTCACGTGTAGGTTAGTGTTCACGTGTGGGTTAGTGTTCACGTGTAGGTTAGTGTTCACATGTAGGTTAGTGTTCACGTGTAGGTTAGTGTTCACGTGTAGGTTAGTGTTCACATGTAGGTTAGTGTTCACGTGTAGGTTCGTGTTCATGTGTATGTTAGTGTTCATGTGTAGGTTAGTGTTCACGTGTAGGTTAGTGTTCACGTGTTGTGTAGGTTAGTGTTCACATGTAGGTTAGTGTTCACGTGTTGTGTAGGTTGAGTGTTCACGTGTCGGTAGGTTCACTGTTGTTAGGTTAATGTTCAAGTGTAGGTTAGTGTTCAAGTGTGGGTTAGTGTTCACGTGTAGGTTAGTGTTCACGGTAGGTTAGTGTCAGTGTAGTTAGTGTTAAGTGTAGGTTAGTGTTCACTTGTAGGTTAGTGTTTCACGTGTAGGTTAGTGTTAGGTGTAGGTAGTGTTCAAAGTGTAGGTTAGTGTCACGTGTAGGTTAGTGTTCAGGTGTAGGTTAGTGTTCAGGTGTAGGTTGGTGTTACGTGTAGGTTGGTGTTCAGGTTGGTTAGTGTTCACGTGTAGGTTAGGTTCACGTGTTGTGTAGGTTAGTGTTCAAAGTGTTGTAGTAGTGTTAGTGTTCACGTGTTGTGTAGGTTAATGTTCACGGTAGGTTAGTGTCACGTGTGGGTTAGGTTAGTGTTCAGGTGTAGGTTAGTGTTCAAGTGTAGGTTAGTGTTCACGTGTAGGTTAGTGTGGGTTAGTGTTCATGTGTAGGTTAGTGTTCACGTGTAGGTTAGTGTTCACGTGTAGGTTAGTGTGGGTTAGTGTTCATGTGTAGGTTAGTGTTCACGTGTAGGTTAGTGTTCACGTGTAGGTTAGTGTTCAGGTGTAGGTTAGTGTTCACGTGTAGGTTAGTGTTCACGTGTAGGTTAGTGTTCAGGTGTAGGTTAGTGTTCAGGTGTAGGTTGGTGTTCACGTGTAGGTTGGTGTTCACGTGTAGGTTAGTGTTCACGTGTAGGTTAGTGTTCACGTGTAGGTTAGTGTTCACGTGTAGGTTAGTGTTCACGTGTAGGTTAGTGTTCACGTGTAGGTTAGTGTTCACGTGTAGGTTAGTGTTCACGTGTAGGTTAGTGTTCAAGTGTAGGTTAGTGTTCACGTGTAGGTTAGTGTTCACGTGTAGGTTAGTGTTCACGTGTAGGTTAGTGTTCACGTGTAGGTTAGTGTTCACGTGTAGGTTAGTGTTCACGTGTAGGTTAGTGTTCACGTGTAGGTTAGTGTTCACGTGTTGTGTAGGTTAATGTTCACGTGTAGGTTAGTGTTCACGTGTGGGTTAGTGTTCACGTGTAGGTTAGTGTTCACATGTAGGTTAGTGTTCACGTGTAGGTTAGTGTTCACGTGTAGGTTAGTGTTCACATGTAGGTTAGTGTTCACGTGTAGGTTCGTGTTCATGTGTATGTTAGTGTTCATGTGTAGGTTAGTGTTCACGTGTAGGTTAGTGTTCACGTGTTGTGTAGGTTAGTGTTCACGTGTAGGTTAGTGTTCACGTGTTGTGTAGGTTAATGTTCACGTGTAGGTTAGTGTTCACGTGTGGGTTAGTGTTCACGTGTAGGTTAGTGTTCACGTGTAGGTTAGTGTTCACGTGTAGGTTAGTGGTTTCTGATATCTATCTTTGCATTGGTTGCAGTGTGTATGTGTTGCAAAGTTCAGTCTGAGCTTTATGTATGTGGTTGTGTGTGGTTAGACCTGGTGGTTGTACCTGGAAAACCTGAGCAGCTGTAATTGAGTTCAGTCAAGTTGCTGTAACTATATACTCCACATACACACATTTCATTGAAGTGAGATGTGACAGGTGTACTCAGGTATGTGTATGGGATAAAATTTATTTGAGGCTATTTTGTATGCACAAATATGATCTGCAACTAGCATGACCCATAAAAGTTTAAATTTCAGTCTGCTATCAAAATGTATTTAATTACAATTATGATCTAAGGACATAGAACTCTGTGTGTGTGTGTGTGTGTGTGTGTGTGTTAGGATGATGAGGATATTGCAGTATGCATGGGTTGTGTTGATCAGCCAATAATGATGGTTACTTCAAGTGTTAGTAAAGTTCCTTTTGTTGAAATTTGTGCTAGATAACCAAAGCAAAACTGAATTTTAATAATTCAGATTTTTTAATATGCCAGGTGAATATTTTTTAAGCCTTTGCTACAGGTCTATATACTATTCCAGTTAACCTCCAATTTGCATCAGATTGAATGCAATTGGAGCCAAGAAAAAAATTACAAGAGAAAAAAATTGATAGTAACTATACTTAGTTATAATGCATTATCATTATATTGCTAGCCATGGTTGTACTACCTGTGTTTATCAAAACAAAAAATTGTTACTAGGGATTGTATAAACTAATTTTTCAGTTTTCCAAGTTTCATCCTGCTCATTGTTATAATCATTTATGAGGACCATTATGTTACTGTATTATTATTGCATAGTTGTCTTGTCTCCAGTTGTATGCAATGGTTTGTATTGATATACGGTTGGTGAGTAAAGATGCACATGACACGTATGTCAGAATTACTGGACTACCGTATGCTATGGGGAAGATGGACCAGATTTTGGGGATTAAAGTGTATCATTTTTTTTTTGAGGAGGTGGCATAGGGTATGTGTTTGCACACACTCATGCTAGTGACTACTTGTAAGCCCTATAAGTAAGAAGTAAGCCTCAATTTTTAAAGGTATGTTGTCCCTTTGTTTGGTTAGTTATGTTTGAGATGATTGGAATATTTATGATGATGACCAGTACAGATGGATGGAAGTGATAAAAGCGTAAACCACTGCCTTCAATCTCTCTAGCAGAAAGGCTTGGAAAGTCCAACACAAATTTTTTCGAGTCCTTCACCTGTACCATATCAATAATGACTTTTAATTCAACTAACAACCTATAAATCCTTTATCATTTTAAGGTCATAGAACATAGTGTGTCTCCTGTCTATTCCCTCCCCTCTCTCTCTTCTCTCCCACACACACAGCATCATCTGGAAGGTCACACTGATGTCATGTAAATCAGTTATGCAACATCCACTGGTGTTAAATTACTTATTTCTTGTCTGCTCCTCTCCCCCCCCCCCTTCAAGCCTTGAGGATATGTGATGATAGCCATTAGGAGTACCTGAGTTTCTGGTTAGCATTGAGTGTGAGAGTCTCTGCATGTTTACCTACTTCTCTTATGAAGACAACATTACATTTGATACCTGATTAAGAATAGCCAAATAAATCATTCTTCTTATGGCCTTAGAAATGATTTTGTAGTAGCTAGCTATAGTCTGTCCAAGTTGAGTTGGCCAGAAAAAACCTTGAATAACTTTTGAACGGAAGCAGCTACGTATCCGGAGTTGCACCCATTAGAAAGCTCGTGCCAAAGCAGTTAAAAATATTCCTCAGTATACTCCAAAACCAGAGAGAAATTGCCATTCCAAAACTCAAACAAAAGTCTATGGGAATAGAAAACAACAACAACAGGTTTCCTGCTCAAAACGTGCCCGCTTTTGTACAGCTCAATTGGTCACGTGGACTGTCTTCATTTAAGAATTTTGTAAACAATGAGCGGTTTCTTCTCAGATAGCTGTGTTTCTAGCTTTGTATCATGATTAGCTTAGGTTGCGAGTGTGGAAACAGGATAGTCGGAGTGTCCTTTTGTCGCAGAGGGTACAGGACCACCTGATAGAATGTTGGTAAGATTATTTGTCTACCTGTTCAATAACAAATGCCGTATAGCCAATATTTTTCAGAGTGATATAGCTATCATTTAGCTAGCAACTTGTAAATAGCCACACTTAAGCTTTGTGCCGTTAAATTTAAATTGTGTGCTTATCAAAACTGTGTTTATTCCAATTTATTTTTCTTCACTACTAGATGCCGTTTATTGTAAGGATTAGGAACAATTCAGGCTGTACTCCACCTTAACTCAGATCACAACTATATTTTGTATAATAATGTGTACTACTTAAATCTGTCATCTCATAAATTTTCATATATGTTATAAATACATGAAACAATTGATAATTTTATTTAACAAGAAAGTCTAATAACTTTAGCTACAAGTTAACAGTGCTGTAGCTACTGCTGAATCCTGTGAATATCAGAATATTTCTTGGGACACAGTAGGTAGAGTTGACTGCTTTTAATCTTGTCTCTTTAGAAGAATGCCTCACCAGTCTGTGTTTTCCATCTGCTGTACATTATCTGCACATAAGAAACATAAATATAGTTGAAAACAGACGACATGAGGTGTACAGCGCCCGAAAAACTCCACAAACTTCACTAAATTTCTTTCTTACAATAGTTACAGAATTAATGCGCACCTGTGCTACCGCCCTATTTTCACGGCAACGTTGACGTTTGTGCACTTAATTGACTTGGATTCACATGACTAAATTGCTTCTTGTTTGCATTCCTCATTTACCGCACTTGCGGTCGTGCCAACTCAACTTTGACAGACTATAGTGTAGAGTAGCGATGAGGGTTCACACCTTTGGTACTTCATTCATGTATAAGGTTTGCTCATTTTTATTTGTCGCTATGCTCACTGTTAGTTGTTGAATTACCATTTGTGATGTAGGGGTCTAATTCAGTGTAGATGTAAACAATGGATGTCACGTCTCATTCTGTTGTCACGTGCTTCTCCTATCGGGTAAGAAGCTACTTACTGGCTTTATGGATATGTATTTGTAGGGCAGGTCTTATGGGAGTAAAAGTTTTGGTGATGATGTTATTAGTTTGTGTAAGTGTTTTGGCATGGACTTTTCTATTCATAACGTTTACTTTATATTTTGTCGTTTCATGTAAAAAGTGTAGAGATTTGTGTGTTTGTGTAGCATACACAAGTCATCAGTATGTTTATCAAGTTCTATAGAATATTTTATCCAGTGACCAATTTAGTTTAAGCTTGTAAGAAAGCTTGTAAGATAGTTCTTTATCTTAATCTTGCTGACTGTCCAAATCTTAATCCTAATGTCATTTTTCCTACTAGTTGTCATATTGCAGTCCTGGCGATTGTCCTTAATCTTTACCTGCTAACTATCATCTGTCTTAAACCTACTCTTGTCTTATTTTCCTATACCTTAATCCTGGTGATTGTTTTCTATTTCTTGGTTAGTAAAGTATGTGTGATCTCTAGGTTGGTAAAGATCTGTGATCTCTAGGTTGCTAAAGATCTATGATCTCTTGATTGGTAAAGTATCTGTGATCTCTTGGTATGTAAAGATCTGGATCTGCGATCTCTTGGTTGGTAAAGTATGTGTGATCTCTTAATTGGTAAAGTATGTGCGATCTCTTGGTTGGTAAAGTATGTGTGATATCTTGGTTGGTAAAGTATGTGCGATCTCTTGGTTGGTAAAGATGTGAGATCTCTTGATTGGTACAGTATGTGCGATCTCTTGGTTGGTAAAGTATGTGTGATCTCTTGGTTGGTAAAGTATCTGTGATCTCTTGGTATGTAAAGATCTGTGATCTCTTGGTTAATTAAGATCTGTGATCTCTTGGTTGGTAAAGTATGTGCAATCTCTTGGTTAGTTAAATATATACGCTCTCTTGGTTGGTAAATCTGTGATTTCTTTTGGTGGTAAAGATTTGTGATCTCTTGGTTGGTAAAGTATGTGCAATCTCTTGGTTAGTTAAATATATACGCTCTCTTGGTTAATAAATCTGTGATTTCTTTGGTGGTAAAGATTTGTGATCTCTTGGTTGGTAAAGTATGTGTGATCTCTTGTTTGGTAAAGTATGCGCAATCTCTTGGTTGGTAAAGTATGTGCGATCTCTTGGTTGGTAAAGATGTGAGATCTCTTGATTGGTACAGTATGTGCGATCTCTTGGTTGGTAAAGTATGTGTGATCTCTTGGTTGGTAAAGTATCTGTGATCTCTTGGTATGTAAAGATCTGTAATCTCTTGGTTAATAAAGATCTGCGATCTCTTGGTTGGTGAAGTATGTGTGATCTCTTGGTTGGTAAAGTATGTGCAATCTTTTGGTTAGTTAAATATATACGCTCTCTTGGTTGGTAAATCTGTGATTTCTTTGGTGGTAAAGATTTGTGATCTCTTGGTTGGTAAAGTATGTGTGATCTCTTGTTTGGTAAAGTATGCGCAATCTCTTGGTTGGTAAAGTATGTGCGATCTCTTGGTTGGTAAACCTGTCATTTCTTTGGTGGTAAAGATGTGTGATCTCTTGGTTGGTAAAGTATGTGCGATCTATTGGTTGGTAAAGTATGTGTGATCTCTTGGTAAAGTATGTGTAATCTCTTGATTGGTAAAGTATGTGTGATCTCTTGGTTGGTAAAGTATGTGTGATCTCTTGGTGAAGTATGTGTAATCTCTTGATTGGTAAAGTATGTGCGATCTCTTGGTTGGTAAAGTATGTGTGATCTCTTGATTTGTAAAGTATCTGTGATCTCTTGGTATGTAAAGATCTGTGATCTCTTGGTTAATTAAGATCTGTGATCTCTTGGTTAATTAAGATCTGTGATCTCTTGGTTAATTAAGATCTGTGATCTCTTGGTTGGTAAAGTATGTGCAATCTCTTGGTTAGTTAAATATATACGCTCTCTTGGTTGGTAAATCTGTGATTTCTTTGGTGGTAAAGATTTGTGATCTCTTGTTTGGTAAAGTATGCGCGATCTCTTGGTTGGTAAGGTATGTGTGATCTCTTGGTTGGTAAAGATCTGTGATCTTTGGTAGGCAAAGTATGTGTGATCTCTTAGTTTGTAAAGTATTTGTGATCTCTTGATTGGTAAAGTATGTGTGATCTCTTGGTATTTGAAGATCTGTGATCTCTTTGTTGGTAAAGTATCTGTGATCTCTTGGTATGTAAAGATCTGTGATCTCTTGGTTAATAAAGATGTGTGATCTCTTGGTTAATAAAGATCTGCGATCTCTTGGTTGGTAAAGTATGTGTGATCTCTTGGTGGGTAAAGTATGTGCGATCTATTAGTTGGTAAAGTATGTGTGATCTCTTGGTTGGTAAAGATCTGTGATCTCTTGGTTGGTAAAGTATGTGTGATCTCTTGGTTGGTAAAGATCTGTGATCTCTTGGTTGGTAAAGATCTGTGATCTCTTGGTAGGCAAAGTATGTGTGATCTCTTAGTTTGTAAAGATCTGTGATCTCTTGGTTGGTAAAGTATGTGCAATCTCTCCGTTAGTTAAATATATACGCTCTCTTGGTTGGTAAATCTGTGATTTCTTTGGTGGTGAAGATTTGTGATCTCTTAGTTGGTAAAGTATGTGTGATCTCTTGTTTGGTAAAGTATGTGCGATCTCTTGGTTGGTAAAGATGTGAGATCTCTTGATTGGTACAGTATGTGCGATCTCTTGGTTGGTAAAGTATGTGTGATCTCTTGGTTGGTAAAGTATCTGTGATCTCTTGGTATGTAACTTGGTTAATTAAGATCTGTGATCTCTTGGTTGGTAAAGTATGTGCAATCTCTTGGTTAGTTAAATATATACGCTCTCTTGGTTGGTAAATCTGATTTCTTTTGGTGGTAAAGATTTGTGATCTCTTGGTTGGTAAAGTATGTGCAATCTCTTGGTTAGTTAAATATATACGCTCTCTTGGTTGGTAAATCTGTGATTTCTTTGGTGGTAAAGATTTGTGATCTCTTGGTTGGTAAAGTATGTGTGATCTCTTGTTTGGTAAAGTATGCGCAATCTCTTGGTTGGTAAAGTATGTGCGATCTCTTGGTTGGTAAAGATGTGAGATCTCTTGATTGGTACAGTATGTGCGATCTCTTGGTTGGTAAAGTATGTGTGATCTCTTGGTTGGTAAAGTATCTGTGATCTCTTGGTATGTAAAGATCTGTGATCTCTTGGTTAATAAAGATCTGCGATCTCTTGGTTGGTGAAGTATGTGTGATCTCTTGGTTGGTAAAGTATGTGCAATCTTTTGGTTAGTTAAATATATACGCTCTCTTGGTTGGTGAAGGTCTGTGATTTCTTTGGTGGTAAAGATTTGTGATATCTTGGTTGGTAAAGTTTTTGTAATCTCTTGGTTGGTAAAGATACTGAATAATGCATGAAAGTAAGTACTGTTAGCAAATAGTAAAGCTAATAGTCTTCTGTAGAAGTGTTTTGGAATGTTGTATGGGATGTAACTGTGTTAAAATTAAAAAAATGTTATAATTATTTACTTCATTTGTACATATAGAATTGCAAAGAGTGCACCTCTGACGAAATCACCAGGGCTACAAAATCAAACAGACTCTCCATCCCTGAGAATGGATCAACAAGTGCTCGGTGACTAAGCAGAAATGAACTATCTTCGACTGTTCCTAGCTACATTTGTCACAAAATGACAATCCATGTTCATAGAGCTGATTTTATTCATATTTTGTGGTGATTGTTTGAATATAGTTGTAATTAAAAAAAAATTCCAACATTTATGGAGTCAGAAATCAGATATTTTGAGTACATGAAAGTAAGATAACACGTGCAGTTTCCTGACATTGTCATGTATGTAGGAAATTTGATGTTCACTTCATGAAATGAGGATTACACGTGGCATTTCTGTCTCTGACATGAATACAGGAAATTTGACATTTGGTACATGAAATGAAGATGACACATGGCTTTTATTGCTTGTGACATGTATACAGGAAATGCATCTGAAATTTGGTAGATGAAATTTCAGGTACCTGAAATCGGTCCTGTCAGGTACCTGAAATTGTGCTCTATCATATACCACCATGTAGCAAGAAATGTACAGGAAATTCCGGGATTTCCTGCACTTTGACACAAGCAAACTGGATGGAATTTCCTTTGCCTTTCAAGCATCTATCATGCATGAGGAAACTCCACTTTTTTTGTAGTGTGTTTCAGCATCCAACCGCGCCATCTGATCCCACAGCCTCATCGGCTACCTTGATAACTCACACTGCATCAGACGCTCGAGGTGTGAAGCTTCCCAAGATTGATGTGCCAACATTTGATGGAGAACTGCTGCATTGGCAAACCTTCTGGGAGCAGTTCAGCATATCTGTAGACAACCGATCAGATATCACTGACACAGAGAAGTTAGTCTATCTTCGTCATTCGTTGAAAGATGGTTCGGCAAGGAATATCATTGAAGGACTTTCGCATTCGGGAGACCAGTACAAGGAAGCTATTGATTTCGTCAAAGCTCGCTACGATCGTCCACGAATTATCCATCAAGCACATGTGCGAAAGATCTACGAGGTACCTGGTTTAAAGGATGGATCAGGGAAAGAGATTCGACGATTTCACGATACTGCTCAATAGCACCTGAGAGCCCTCAAAGCAATCAAGCAAGAACCCACTGGCTCTTTCATCACTGCACTACTGGAGTTGAAACTGGACAAGGAGACAATGTTTGAGTGGCAGAAAGCTAGTCAAGAAACAGATGGGATACCTCACTATGACGAATTGCTGAAGTTTCTCAATCTCCTTGCACAAGCTGCAGAGACTTGCTCCAGTGAAGCGAAAAAACAAATTGTATCAAAACGGACATCGCCAAGGTCAGTTGCGACTTTTACAGTGAATTCATCAGACTCAACTTCTATATCGAACTGCCATCTCTGTAAGACACAGAAGCATCATTTGTACTTTTGTCCTCAGTTTAAATCACTCCCTCGTGACAAGATGTTGGCTACAGTCCGCTCTATTGGTGTATGCATTAATTGTTTGAAGCCTGGACACATTTCAAAGAATTGTCGAAGCAATAGTAGGTGCAAGAAATGCCAGAAACCCCACAACACCCTACTCCATATAGATGCCAAATCACCTACTTTGGAGAATGGTCAGACCCCATTACACACTGCCGAAACTGTAGAAGCCTCGGCACTGTCCATTGAGTCCGCAACTCCCAGCTACACGCAAGCTAGCACTGGAGGCACTCTACTTATGACCTGTCAGATGTTCGTGCATGCACCTGATGGCACTCATGTGAAAGCACGAGGTTTACTTGATTCTGGCTCATCTGCGTCTTTTGTATCAGAGCGATTGGCTCAAACTCTTCGACTTCCCCTGTCTGCTCGAAGCATTCGAATATCTGGAATCACTGGTATGAGTCGTGGCTCTGCACTGCAATCAGTTACCTCCTTTTCTATCTCACCCATTCTCTCATCAGCTGAGACTTTGCAACTGTCAGCTCTCGTGGTTCCTAGAATCACTTGCGACATTCCTACACAACCTGTTCACTTTAACGCTGGATGGCGCCACCTCGATGGTTTGCACCTCGCTGACCCCAATTTTGGTGAACCAAGAAGAATAGACGTGTTATTGGGAATTGATGTCTATGCAGAAGTGATGCTCCAAGGCCAGAGAAATGGACCTCCTGGCACACCATCTGCATTTGAGACAAAGTTTGGATGGGTGCTCTCTGGCAAGACTGACAGGATCACTATTCCTTCAATTGCTACATCTTACCATCTGAATGCTGAGTCTGACGATATTCTTCGGAAATTTTGGGAAATTGAAGAATGCCCTAAAAATGCTACTAACCACTCTTCAGAGGAGCGTGCAGTAGTGCAACACTTTGCCAATAATCACAGACGCAACTCAGATGGTAGGTTTGTCATACCATTACCCAAGGATCCTCAAGCAAAGCCACTTGGCGAGTCAAGATCATCAGAAGTGCAAAGATTTCTCTCACTTGAACGAGCTCTCCGCTCCAAAGGTCGGTTTGAGGAGTTTGCTTCAGTCATGAATGAATATTTGGACCTCAAACACGCGGAAGTTGTACCGGAAGCTGATCTATTCAAGCCAATGCAGGAAACTTTCTATTTACCAATGCATGCCGTACACAAGGAAGAAAGCACTACGACTAAGCTCAGGATAGTGTTCGATGCATCGGCTAAGTCGAGCTCTGGTGTTTCACTTAATGATGGCCTACTCGTTGGACCTACGGTCCACCCTTCACTCATTGATGTTCTGCTAGTATTTCGGACTCATCGCATTGCCCTAACTACTGATGTGAGTAAGATGTATCGAGCCATTGAGTTATCGTCAGAAGACAAGGACCTCTATCGGTTTGTTTGGCGGAATGACCCCCAAGATCATCTGCGTGACTACCGCATGACTCGTTTGACATTTGGAGTATCTGCCTCTTCATTTGCAGCCAACATGGCAGTCAAACAGAATGCTATTGATTTCGCATGTGATTATCCCTTGGCAGCAGAGTGTGTTGATTGTTCTTTCTACGTTGACGATGGGCTAACCGGAGCGAATTCTATTCCAGAAGCTACGGAACTTCAACAACAATTGCAGGAGCTTTTCTCGAAAGGTGGATTTCTACTTCGAAAATGGAATTCGAGTGACTCGCAAGCTATACAACACTTACATGCTGAACTTAAAGGCTCTAAGTTGAATCAAGACATGCCATCAAGTGAAGAGTACACCAAGACTCTTGGAATAAGGTGGAACATTCAAAGGGATTGCTTCACGGTTGTAGTACCGCCTCCTGGAGATTTGAAGACAGTCACTAAGCGTGGTCTTGTGTCGGACATAGCTAAGACCTTTGATGCTCTTGGCTGGGTTTCACCTTCAACTATCAAAGCTAAAATCTTTATGCAACGTTTATGGGAACTCAAAGTTGATTGGGATGACAATATACCCAAGGACATTCACGATTCGTGGCTTCATTGGAGATCCGAGTTGCATTTACTTTCACAAGTTGCGATACCTCGCTGCTATTTAGACAAGGAATCTCAAGTACAATCTCAGGAATTGCATGGATTTTCTGATGCCTCAGAAGTGGCTTATGCGGCGGTAGTTTATATCCGGACTACTTCTGTCTCTGGCGACGTTCACATATCTCTTGTTATGTCTAAGAGCAAGGTAGCACCCATCAAGCGATTAACAATCCCTCGTCTGGAGCTGTGTGGAGCACAATTGTTAGCTCGACTACTTCATCACGTTAGAAGCGTACTCAGTATTTCGCTTTCTCACGTATTTGCTTGGACAGACAGTACTATTGTTCTGAACTGGTTGGATGGAAGTCCGAGAAGGTTTAAGACATATGTTGGAAATCGCATATCTACAATCATTGACCTCATTCCTTTTGAAAGGTGGAGACACGTTTGATCAGCTGATAACCCTGCAGACTGTAGTTCCCGGGGGTTGTATCCCTCAGAGTTGATTCACCACACTCTATGGTGGAATGGGCCTGCTTGGTTCAAGGAACATAGTACCCAATGGCCACAGACCCTACATCTTCCCCAAAATGAGAGTGAAGTTGATGAAAGGGAAATCATCCTTCTTTCGGTTGATCAGAATCGTTCACCAATTGTGGATTGTGATCGGTTCTCCAGTTTCACAGCATTGAAACGGATTACTGCCTGGGTGTATCGATTTATTGACTCCTGTCGAACAAAGAATTCATCTGATCGAAGAAAGGGTCATTTGAAGACCACAGAGTTACAACGAGCAGAGAACTACTGGATCAGGGTGATCCAGTCTGCTCACTTTGATCAAGACTTGGGCTCACTCAGAGGAAAACAGAAGCTTTCTCGCTCAAGTTCATTACTATCACTCCAGCCATTTGTTGATGAATTGAATATACTTCGTGTGAGTGGCCGACAGCAGCACTCAACAATTCAATATCAGTCTCGTCATCCCATCATCATTCATGGAAAACATCCAATCACTCGATTGATCATTCGTGATGAACATTTGAGGTTACTCCATGCAGGCCCGACCTTACTAACTGCATCTCTCAACCGACGTTTTCAAATCATTGGAGGATGAAATACCATTAGATCTATTGCTCGACAGTGTGTCACTTGTCGCAAGTATGCTGCAAGACCTAAACCTCAAATGTTAGGACAACTTCCAATAGAAAGGATCACACCTGGCTTCGTCTTTGATAAAGTCGGAGTTGATTACGCTGGTCCTGTGCTCATCAAGTATGGTTACACTCGCAAACCAGTGATCGTCAAAGCTTACATTTGTGTTTTTGTATCTCTTACTGTGAAAGCTGTTCACATTGAACTTGTGACTGACCTCACCTCTCAAGCATTCTTGGCAGCTCTCAAACGTTTTATCTCTCGTAGAGGCTTGCCTTCACTTATTTGGAGTGACAATGGCACCTATTTTGTTGGTGCTGCTAGGGAGATCAAAGAGCTTCATCAGTTTCTCGAGCAGCAGTTTGTTCAAGATGATATTCAGTGTTACCTTTCAGAGAAGAAGATCACCTGGAAGTTCATCCCGCAACATGCTCCCCACTTCGGAGGCCTTTGGGAGGCCGCAATCAAGTCAGTGAAGACGCACTTGAGGCGAATTCTAGGTGATGTCAAGTTAACATATGAGGAGTTTAGCACAATTCGATATCAGATTGAAGCAGTTCTAAACAGTAGGCCTTTGGCACCACTTCCTAATGATGATGATGGAATCGAGCCACTCACTCCTGGTCATTTTCTTGTGGGGAAGCCTCTCACTGCTCTTCCAGAATCTCCTCCAACAGGATCGATGTCCCTACTAAAGCGTTGGCAATTATGTAAGTTACTGGTTAACCATTTTTGGAAGCGCTGGTCATTGGAATATGTCACCCAGCTTGGTCGGTTCAATAAATGGCGACACCCATCTCGTAATATTCAACCAGGTGACTTAGTTGCAATTCACGAGGACTCTCCTATCTCAACCAAATGGCCTCTCGCTCGAGTGATCGAAGTCCACCCTGGAAAGGACGGACTAGTACGCGTGGCAACTGTTCGAACAGCTAATGGAACGTACACTCGTCCCATCACCAAGCTCGCACTTATACTACCAATTGAAGGACATTAGTTTATTTCTCGGATAAACACGAACGTTCTCACCATGAAATCACATAATTTGTAAGACCGTCCGGTCTTGGCCGGCGGTATGTTCATGTCTCCATGATTTGTGCAACATGTAGTGGTTATCTAACCATCATCTAAACCAATGCATTAATCAGCATAACTGTGTGGTTAGCCATAACTGGTCAAACCTGTTTTGTCAGTCTCTTTTTTTCTCTTACTTTTGTAGTTCACTCAGTTCTTGATTCTAGTTTTGTCTATGTTGTTTGACTATTGCGAAAAACTATCTATATAATATATATATAAAGTATCTTTGAAGTTGTCAGAGATTAACCATTGACCTGAAATTGATACTCAGGAAACATCCCTCTTTGAAGACGAGCAAGTCTATTTTGCATTGGCAGGAAAGAGCTCTACAGTGACATCAAACTATAGCACTTCACAGAGTAAGTCCCTTTAATGTGCCAGAATTTTTAGTTTTGACTTAGTTTTCAAGAAAAAGCGAGTAGAATTTCAGTCCTACAATCGTACGTTGCGGTAATGGGAACCGCCCCTTAAAAAACTTGCTTGTCACGTGAGCCAGCTTGCAGGTTGCAAATCACTTTATCATACTAGCTAACTAGCGCTGAGGGTTTGCAGTTCAGTGCTCTAGTTAACCCTCAGTGCGCATGTGCCTGAGGGTATATAGTAGTCAACCCGTCATTCATTCATTCATTCAGTCAACAAGGGATCTCGAAGAGTACGGCTACCCAGGCTTTAAAAGCGACATCTAACTATAGCACTTCACAGAGTAAGTTCCTTTAATGTGCCAGAACTGTTAGTTTTGACTTAGTTTTCAAGAAAAAGCGAGTAGAATTTCAGTCCTACAATCGTACTTTACGGTAATAGGAACGCACCTTAAAAACTTGCTTGTCACGTGAGCCAGCTTGCAGGGTGCAAATCACTTCATACTAGCTAACTAGCGCTGAGGGTTTGCACTTCAGTGCTCTAGTTCATTCATTCATTCAGTCAATTAGGGATCTCGAAGAGTACGGCTACCCAGGCTTTAAAAGTGACATCAAACTATAGCACTTCACAGAGTAAGTCCCTTTAATGTGCCAGAATTGTTAGTTTTGACTTAGTTTTCAAGAAAAAGCGAGTAGAATTTCACTCCCACACAATCGTACGTTATGGTAATGGGAACCGCCCCTTAAAAAACTTGCTTGTCACGTGAGCCAGCTTGCAGGTTGCAAATCACTTCATACTAGCTAACGAGCGCTGAGGGTTTGCACTTCATTCATTCATTTGTTGTGAATTCCAATGAACTCTATTTAACTTCGATTGACTTAACTTAAGTAGCTAATTTATGTCCACTCAGATTTCCATTTACATTTACATTCACATCACATTCCATAGCAGAAACACAATCACCTCACACAGTAATATATAAGCAACATCATTCTAGGATTCAGTCAGTTACTATCATATTCTCCTTACTAGAAAATACTGTGTTGTCCTGGGGAAAAGACTTAGTAGAAGCATTCTACATTGGTGACCTCGACGTTCCTCTCAACACTTCTGCTCTCCGAGGTAGCAATGGTAGAACCGCCAACTGTAGCGGCTGTCTCCTACTCAGGCTCTGAAAACTCCGAGATGATGCAGCTTCGCAAGGAGTTAACGCGTCTGTCAGCTCTAGTTGCGTCTCTGTCTTCAAAAGACCTTTCCCATCGTGGGCGCAGTCCTTCCCGTTTTTCTCGACATCGTCGTCGCTCACCCAGCCCTGTTTCACTCGCGGAGGTACCCCTCTGTTGGTACCACGAGAAATATGGTGCTGCTGCCAAGAAATGTAGGGAGCCTTGCAGTTGGGGGAAACTTCCAGGCCGGACCATAGCGGTGACTAATGCTCCCGGTTTCTCTCCCACTAGTCGCCTTTTCTATGTCACTGATGTATTTTCTGGTATGAAATTTTTAGTCGATACCCTCAGAAGTAAGTGTTATTCCTCCTAGTCGGTCTGACCAGCAGCACCTGTCAGATAGTTTGTCTCTTCACGCCGTAAATGGCACGCCTATTGTCACCTACGGAAGACGTTCATTAACTCTAGATCTTGGACTCAGACGTTCCCTACCCTGGATTTTTATCATTGCAGGGGTTTCTAAACCCATCCTCGGTGCCGATTTCCTCAGACATTTTGGATTACTAGTTAATATGCAACGTAGCCAGCTCAGTGACTCCCAGACCTGCCTCCGTGTACAGGGCATTACCTCGGTTGTCTCATCTCCTAGACCGTCCTTTCACCCTAAGGGTGGTAGCGATCCATATCTCACCCTACTGTCAAAATTTCCTTCTCTCACGCGAGTTTGTTCACCGGACGATACCGTCAAGCATGATGTCACTCACTTCATTGAGGTCGCAGGACCGCCCGTGTCAGCTAGGCCCAGGCGCCTGGCGCCAGACCGACTTCGAGTGGCAAAGCAGCAGTTTGAACACATGCTTCAGCTTGGTATTATCAGACCCTCTTCTAGTGCCTGGTCATCCCCGCTTCACATGGTACCAAAGAAGACTCCAGGTGACTGGCGTCCTTGCGGTGACTATCGTGCTCTCAATCGGCTAACAGTGCCTGATCGTTATCCAATCCCTCATTTACATAATTTTTCTTTCTCCTTACAGGGTGCTACTATTTTCACCAAGCTGGACCTGGTGCGAGCCTACCATCAGATCCCAGTGGATCCGTCAGATGTCCCCAAGACTGCCGTGACTACACCATTTGGACTGTTTGAGTTCCTCAAAATGCCATTTGGTCTACGTAATGCCGCCCAGACTTTCCAGCGCTTTATGGATCAAGTCCTCCGTGGGATTTCTGTGGCTTACTCTTACATTGATGACATTCTCATCGCAAGTAACAATCCGGAACAACACCTTCTGGACGTACAGACTGTCTTTGAACGTCTCTCCACGCATGGTGTGGTTATCAATCCCAACAAGTGCGTCTTTGGGGCTGCCGAGTTGGACTTCCTCGGACATAAGATTAATCGGCAGGGTGTCACTCCACTTCCTCAAAAAGTGCAGGTCATCCGTGATTTTCCTCAACCGAAGTCTCCTCGCCAACTACGCCGGTTCATTGGTCTCGTAAACTTTTATCATCGATTTCTTCCACATTGTGCCGAATTGATGATTCCACTACATGCTCTCCTCTCCTCGTGCAAACCAAAGTCTCAGAGTCTGTCCTGGAGCGACAACGCTGTAGCCGCATTCCATGCCACCAAGGAGGCTCTTGCTGCAGCATCACTCCTTTGCTACCCTCAAAGTGACGCTCCTACTAGCCTGGCGACTGATGCTTCTGATACGGCCATTGGTGCAGTTCTGCAACAACACATTGAGGGAGCCTGGTGCCCTATCTCTTTCTTCTCCAGGAAATTGACTCCAGCGGAAACTAGATACAGCGCGTTTGACAAGGAGTTACTGGCAATTTACCTTGCTATCCAACATTTCCGACATTTCCTGGAAGGACGTCCATTCCAAGTTCTCACCGACCATAAACCCCTCACATTTGCACTGAACTCTCGTTCTGACCATCATTCTCCGAGGCAAGCACGACAACTTGACTACATATCCCAATTCACCTCCGCTATCCGCCACATACGTGGACTGGACAACGTAGTCGCCGATATACTCTCGCGAACCGAGACTCATGCCCTTTGTCTGGTCGTCCACCTACAGTTGATTTCGCTGCTATGGCCAAGTCACAGGCGTCGGATCCTCAAGTTCGCTCTTTTCAATCTTCTCCATCCTCTCCATTAGTTGTGGAAGCTATTCCCTTGACTGATTCAAGTGACCCTCTACTATGTGACACATCAACTGGTTCACAGCGTCCGTTAGTTCCTCTTCCTTGGCGGCGGGTAGTGTTTGACTCTCTTCATGGTTTGTCCCACCCGGGCATTCGTGCTACACAAAAGCTCATCACTTCTCGGTTCGTTTGGCCTCAGATGTACGGCGTTGGACTCGCTCCTGCATCCAGTGTCAACGTGCCAAAATACAGCGTCACACGGTAGGTCCTCTGTCATCTTTTACCACTCCTACAGCTCGTTTTGACGTCATTCACATCGACTTAGTTGGACCGTTACCGCCTTCCCGGGGATTCACGTATTTGCTGACTTGTGTGGATAGATACACACGCTGGTGTGAAGCCATTCCACTTGCATCGATCACGGCTGAAGCAGTGGCCCGAGCGTTCCTTAATGGCTGGATTTCTCGGTTTGGTGTGCCTTTGGTCATCATCACTGATCGTGGACGTCAGTTTGAATCTCGCCTCTGGGCTAATCTGATGGCCCTTTGCGGTTCCAAGATATCTCGGACCACGGCGTATCATCCTCAGTCCAATGGTATGGTCGAACGTTTTCACCGTCAATTGAAAGCTGCTATTACAGCTAGTTGTCTACCTGAAGACTGGATGGATGCTCTACCTCTCATACTGTTAGGAGTAAGAACAGCTTTCAAAGTGGATGTCACTTCTACCTCTGCAGAGCTGGTTTATGGTGCTACACTGAGGCTTCCTGGTGAATTTTTTAATGCTACACAAGCGGCCAATTCTCCCGATCCAGCTGATTTCGTCACGGAACTAAAGTCCTACTTCCAGTTCGTCCTCAACCTCCACGTGTTTCTCCGCATGCCAGCTACGTCTCAGCGGAGTTGGCTACAGCTACACATGTTTTCGTACGTCGTGATGGTGTCCGCAAGCCTTTACGGTTACCATACGATGGACCCTTTCCTGTTGTCAGACGTAATAATAAATGTTTTACTCTCTCCCGGAAAATCCGTACTGACTCTGTCACAATAGATCAACTCAAGCCTGCGTACCTCGATGACAATATATCCTGCCCCTCATCTGCTCCACTCACCACTACTACACCTGCTTCGCCCACCACTACTACACATGCTCCATCACTCATCACCAACTCTCCTCGCACCACTCGTTCAGGACGTCACATTCATTTTCCTCACCATCTTGTCGACTACGTGCCGTGAGGCACTAAAGAAAGGGGGAATGATGTTGTGAATTCCAATGAACTCCACTTAACTTTGATTGACTTCACTTAAGTAGCTAATTTATGTTCACTCAGGTTGCCATTTGCATTTACATTCACACACATTCCATAGCAGAAACACAATCATCTCACACAGTAATATAACCAACAAGATTCTAGGATTCAGTCAGTTACTATCATTTCTCTTTACTGGAAAATACTGTTGTTGTCCTGGGGGAAAGACTTGATAGCTAGTAGAAGCATTCTACAAACTGAAGATAAGAATGTTTTGTTAGATAATTGATGTTTTTCATTGAATTTCTAATGAGTAACCATACGTCACAAGAACCTGTAAGTGTGGATAACAAAGTAATCTCGGTCAATAACCCAATGCAGGGACAGATTTTAGTGGAGTCTCAACTATGTTGCATTTTTTTACATTAAATAGAAGAAAACTAAGAGCATAACCTTTGTCGTCAATATTCCTCATCCTGCATTTTTATAATGAAAACACCTTATCAATATTATTAATGTGCTGAGTCAGGAAGTTTACAAGTCATGCTGTTGGTAATAGTAGACTATTTCGTAATATGTCAAAGCAAAGGAAATTATTCATTAAGTTTTTTTTTCTGCATGGTTGAACTTTAAAATTATAACTAGGTTCTTCATTCGTTCAAAATTTTAATCAGTGTATTTTCTTGTACATAATTATCATTAAGATTACCTTGTAGGAAAATTTTTGAAGTAGCTATTTTTCACCCCTTCTTAAATGAGAGTCCCCTATTTAATAATCCTAGTTCCGCCACTTCAATAAAAGTTTCTGGAACACACTTAAATAATATTGTCCAATGGTACAGGTAGTTAATGTACCAATTGGGCTTGTCATTTTTAACAACAGAAATTATTATGACACTTCCCAAATAAAGGTGATAAAAGTTTCTATGTTTCTAGTGTCCATACACACTTGAGTTGTCCCATGGTACAGGTAGATATCGTTTAACTTGAGTGGTAGTAAGCTAATGTTTCTTTCTAAATTAGCTACCAGGGTGAAGTTTCTGGTTTCCAAACTTTTTTTTTTAGCCATCCTTGAACTTCATTAGCCCACAACAACTGTCAGTAGGTGTGACACCCACAAACCAATTGGTCCACTGAAGAGGAAGAGTCATGGCACCGTATCTTCACATGAGTAAAGTAACGCATGGTGTTGAGTGTGGAGGATTAGTAATAATTAGCACACTAAAGAAATAAAACAAATGGACCTACCTAGAACAATGGGTGGCATGATCACAGCATTTTTAGCCATACAAATTTCACCAATTTTGTTCTAGCTTGGGCCAGAAGAAGTCAGATAATAAAGATTATAAAGGAGATTTTTTTTTTCTTCCAATGCTTGCATATTAAGTATGGAATTGTTTTATTTAGTTAAGTTATTATTGAAATTGAGGGAGAATGTGTTGATTTTATAGGGGAAGGGGTGGAAAGGCTGACCCACCATAAAAGAGAGGCTATCCTGTTATCTTGTACAGCTGACAAGTTGCTTGACTTTGTACAACATTGAAAGTGTCTTGTTCTGCTTGCTTAACCATGTGAAATGAAAATTAACTTCAATAATCTCCATGTTTTGCTTTACCAAACTTAGTTTGTAATAATTTAGAAGGTATTATATTTAGCCCTCTATTTCTAGAAATTTAAGTAGACCACTTTCATCTCACTTACAGCTTGCTTATTGTCTTAACAGTTCATATAGGATTAGCATATATACAGTTTCATATGTAAACATCACACCATTCAACTAATCAAAATAATCACTATAATTTATGCAAAGTGTAGAAAAGTCCTATTCAAAGTTGCATTAATTTTTGAAACTATAATTATTATTTTTAATATTTCATGTTTATGTTTCACAAAGGAGGCCAATCAGCTTGGAAGAAACCCTTTAAAGATGAATTTAAGCCTAACTTAACCCATACAGGTAAGAAATCATCAGTATATGTCTTCATACTGTACATTTAACCAACTGTCCATTAAATAACCTAACTAGAAAATCACCTAACTAGAAAATCAATCCATTGTTTAATCACTTAACTACTGTCCATTACTTGAGAATCACCTAACTACTGTCTATTACTTGAGAATCACCTAACTACTGTCCATTATTTAAGAGTCACCTAACTACTGTCCATTACTTGAGAATCACCTAACTACTGTCCATTATTTAAGAGTCACCTAACTACTGTCCATTACTTGAGAATCACCTATCTGTTCGGGACTACACCCTCCAACCGCCAGAACTGATTGCCGCATGAACGGAACATTTCATTTGTGTATGTGTGCATTTTTCTGTAGCGCATGCTCAGTGTTTTTACTTCTATATGATGCTCACTTATGTTTTGTTCAGTTCACCTTGTGCTACTGTCAGTTCATTAAAAGACTTTGAAATAGTTTACTTGTGTTTGCGCGTTGCCCACTACTGGGCTGGTCCTTCGCCTACTGAGCTCAGGGATTTACAACCCCTGTTCACTATCTACTGTCCATTATTTAAGAGTCACCTAACTACTGTCCATTACTTGAGAGTCACCTAACTACTGTCCATTACTTGAGAGTCACCTAACTACTGTCCATTACTTGAGAGTCACCTAACTACTGTCCTTACTTGAGAGTCACCTAACTACTGTCCATTACTTGAGAGTCACCTAACTACTGTCCATTACTTGAGAATCACCTAACTACTGTCCATTATCTGAGAGTCACCTAACTACTGTCCATTATCTGAGTCACCTAACTACTGTCCATTACTTGAGAGTCACCTAACTACTGTCCATTATCTGAGTCACCTAACTACTGTCCATTACTTGAGAGTCACCTAACTACTGTCCATTATCTGAGAGTCACCTAACTACTGTCCATTATCTGAGAGTCACCTAACTACTGTCCATTACTTGAGTCACCTAACTACTGTCCATTATCTGAGAGTCACCTAACTACTGTCCATTACTTGAGTCACCTAACTACTGTCCATTACTTGAGAGTCACCTAACTACTGTCCATTATCTGAGAGTCACCTAACTACTGTCCATTATCTGAGAGTCACCTAACTACTGTCCATTATCTGAGAGTCACCTAACTACTGTCTATTACTTGAGAGTCACCTAACTACTGTCCATTATCTGAGAGTCACCTAACTACTGTCCATTACTTGAGTCACCTAACTACTGTCCATTACTTGAGAGTCACCTAACTACTGTCCATTACTTGAGAGTCACCTAACTACTGTCCATTATCTGAGAGTCACCTATCTACTGTCCATTATCTGAGAGTCACCTAACTACTGTCCATTACTTGAGAGTCACCTAACTACTGTCCATTACTTGAGTCACCTAACTACTGTCCATTATCTGAGAGTCACCTAACTACTGTCCATTACTTGAGAGTCACCTAACTACTGTCCATTATCTGAGAGTCACCTAATCAGCTGAATTTTAGAAACTTTTCTAAATCAGGGCATTTAATCAAAAGATTAAAAACAAGCCCAACTGTGCTGGCCTTCCAACATTGTAAATAGCTGTTGTAGCTATGAAAGAGTTGTGTGAAGTAGAGAAACGGTACCTTAATTTGTCAATCTAATATTTAGCTATGCAATAATTACAAAAAAGTGTCAATATATTAAAATATCAATAAATTAATGTAATTTATTCTTTAAATTTTGCTATTGATCAAAAATACTTGTATAAGCAAATTCAGTGATTGCAACCTTGATGAGTTTTATTTTGCCATGAAAACCTATGGCCACCTTCACTATTTGAGAATGGCCACCTTCACTGTCTGAGAATGGCAAGTTGTGACTCTCAAGGAATGGATACTTTTTAAAAATAGGCCATACATTGAATCTATCGTCACATGCTTTTATGAGCGTAATACCTGATAGATTGTATTCTTAAACCAAAGTACCCACGGCACATAATGCTTGACCAATGGTGAAAGTGTTTTATACGTAGCATTTTCATTGGTTTGTCTTACCATGGACTAAGTCTTTACTCGTCTAACTATCTATTTGTGGGTAGAAGAATGAGGAGGAGTGAGCAGCTTTAAAATGTTTATTTTATTATTCTTTAACTATTTGTCTTGGTTGTAACTATTTGCTATTACATGTTTGTGTTTAGTGTTTTCCTAATGTTGCCAACATATCTAAATTATCCGTATTGTCTACATGTATAATGTATTATTAAGTCGTACTTTCTGAGCATGACTACCATATTATCTTAATCATCTGTATGTATATGGATTATTAGGTCGCGGCATTCTGAGCATGGCCAACAATGGACCGAATAGCAACAAGTCACAATTGTAAGATTGATCAGATTCTTTTTATTAAAGTATTGGCAGCAGTGACTATTATGGCAATGGTCAAATGTATTGGTGAAGTAGTTGTCAAACTTGTTCTTTAGTTTGTAATAAGCCAGCTAGTAGAGTGCCAAGTGCAGCTCAGAGTTTTCATCCTCAACAGGGTCTTTTAAATTATAGACCATTTGCTGCAACTTATTAGAACTGGAAAAATATAGGGAAGTAATTTAGTAGTTCTAACACCAAACTGAGTTATACTACTAGTATCAGAAAAACTCATTGTAAGCTTAAAATGATAGCTAACTACAACCAAATACTTTCTTACTGATTAATACTAACTGGCTCGCTGGGGCCTTTTTATCTGAAGCACACTACTTGGAATCATTGACTGTTCATTCACAGATTATTGTTGTTGACTGTTATTTTTACATATATTATTATCATATAGTTTCATCACGTATCGATCTTGTCGGCACCTTGATGGGAAGCATACTGTATTTGGAAGGTAAAATGCTTTGAGTTATATTGAGATAGAGTGTACATATTTGTAGTTCAATATGTTTTATACTAAGCCAAATACAGATTTTAACTATAATTTTGCCAGTGATCCCCCCTCCCTATACTCAATTGTTCTAAACCTTAATCCAGTTATCCCAATGTGATTTTGTAAATATAATAACTATGTGTAAGACTGCAAATGTTAAAATTTCTACAATAAATATTAAAATTGGAAGCACTCTACATGACAATGTAGTTACCAATACAACAGCTTCTGATGCAACTTTTGTATCACCTAACTAGTCCAGTCTTTGTGATTTTTTTTATACATAGTGGATAAAAGCATAACACTTGGCAGACACATTTTAAAGGTACCATTAATGAATTTATAGTTGTAGCCACTGAAATTTAGTTCCATGAGCTGAGATGTTGACTCAATATTTCAAATACTCATTTACTTGGCTCATCAGTCAGTCAGCAGTCTCGCTCTCGGCTCGTCAGTCAGCAGTCCCGCTCGCACTCCGCAGTCTCTCCCTAGACTCAGCAGTCTCCCTGGACTCTGCAGTCTCCCCTCAGCAGTCTCCCTGGACTCAGCGGTCTCCCCTCAGCAGTCTCCCTGGACTCAGCGGTCTCCCCTCAGCAGTCTCCCCTCAGCAGTCTCCCTGGACTCAGCGGTCTCCCCTCAGCAGTCTCCCTGCAGCGGTCTCCCCTCAGCAGTCTCCCTGGACTCAGCGGTCTCCCCTCAGCAGTATCCCCTCAGCAGTATCCCTAGACTCAGCAGTTTCCCCTCAGCAGTCTCCCTGGACTCAGCAGTCTCTCCTCAACAGTCTCCCTCAACTCAGCAGACTCCCACTTGACTTGTCAGTCTGTCAATCAGCAGTCTTGCTAGACAACATACCTGATTCCGCTCTTCGCAGAAATCAGCTCCCTCTCTCCCCCAGTTTGTTCAGGTCTAGTTACCTGGACAAGGAGAAGTCTTTAGCAAACAATAAACTAACATGTGCAGGGTTCTGCCCAGGAATTCTGGAGTGGGGGTAACAACCCATCTCAACACAAAATTATTTTCCCATCAACAGCAAAGTGACAGTGGTGGGTGGCATGCAAGCAAAAGCAACCAAATTGAACTCCAATTTAAATAACTTTATAAATTTTGTTTGAAATTACTAATGAATTAGTATGAAAAACAAATTTATCATAATGGCATATAGATGAGAAACAAAAGCTTGCTCTATTCCTTTAGCTGGTATCTTTGGGTTTAGAGAATTAGGAATAGTAGTAAGCTTTTCACTTTCAAGCTTTACGGCATCTTTGTGAGCTGCACAAGCTTCATGTGCTGTAATGCTCTGCTGTTGAAATCTAGAGCATGGCACTGTGTACCAAGTGCCATGAGCAAAGGGGTTCTTATTGTTCTTCTGGCAAAGACTACAAAACATTCCTTTTTCTGGAAAATACTTCAACCCTTCCTTTAAGCCATTCTTTGTTAAATTTACTAGCTTGCTTTTTCCTCTGTTGTGATGAACTTCCAGCCGGAACGGTAACATCGCCTTCAATGCTAGCATCTTCATTTTGTGCAACACAACAATCCATTTCCTCTCCGACAGCAACTGTTTCGGTCCATGAACGCTTAGGACTAGGCGGCTCACCTCCACTCTTTCTCTTAACACAAAAGAGCAACGGGGACATCGCTCCAAACGGAGAGAACTAGCACCACTTACAGCTGCTTGAGGACTGATAGTGAGCATGCGCAAGAACTGTATTTTTTTAGTGCACACCATTCCCCAGTAAATTAAATAGCGACAGCAAAGGTTAGTCCCGCGGACCAGACCCTTTAGGATTGAGTGGTGAGAATATAGCAAAGGTACTTGAAAAGTAAATAAACTATAAGGGAGTGAAAAGGCTATTTTTGTTGACTGGTTACAGTGAGAGTAGCTACTGGTCGGAGAGTGAGTAGTGGTGGTCGCCCTATTGATACTGGTGGTCGGGGCCGACCAGTGCCGACCAGTGTGGGCAGAACTCTGCATGTGTACATCAACTTATTACATCTAATTATATTCATAATCCTTCCAGAACCACCACAAACTAGGGGCTTGTTACTGTGGTTGAGTCCTTCCACACCGGCATAGTATCCGGTCGCTCGCCACACCCTAGCAGCAGGGCAGGGCGTTAACTTGCTGAAGCTGGGCGTAGCTTATGGTGAGCTCTGGTCCTTCGATCCCATACCAACCTCCAACTCAGGGATTTACGACTCCTGAACACTCAATTGTGTGTACTTTATTAGCTCATTCGTGACAACATAAACATGAAATGCCAGGTAGCCAATAAAATTATAAGCAATTTTCACCTCAATAACAGAGTCCAGTACATGGCAAATCGTCCACTATACAGCATCATTTACTGGAACGCAAGGGTTCTATTTTGCAGCCATGTTTCAGTAATTCTCTGTTGGACTTTTTCTACTTCAGTTAAATTTGTCCACATTGGCCACCACAAGCTCTGCTCATTCTTCCATACAAATCATCAGGTGAAGGAACTTGTATGTAAACTTCGACTGCAAATAGCTCATTGATAGAGTGCACGCTTACAATGCTAAAGTAATATTCCCTACGAAATTAATGAATAAATTGAACAGATTGTTGCAGTATACTTGACTATCAGTTTTGAAGAATGTCTTGGAAGCACTTCCTGCTGTAGGTCATTGATGCTGCCATGTTCCATTGTTTTGTCATAAATAATATAAGTAAATCTTTCTAAAGTTTTTTTTAAAAGTTCTGTTCAGAAAAGTTGCTGATAATATGCACAAAAAAAGCTGTTACAGGGCAGTAGCAAAGGGTGTGACTGATGTTGCTAGGGCTAGGGCTGTAGCAAAGGATGCAACTGATGCTGCTAGGGCTAGGGCTGTAGCAAAAGATGTGACCAATGTGGCTATGGCCTTAGCAAAGGGTGTGAGTGATGCTGCTAGGGCTAGGGTAGTGGCAAATGGTGTGACTGATGCAGATAGGGCCATAGCAAATGGTACAACCAATGCTGCTCGGGCTAGGGCCATAGCAAAGGGTACGACTGACTGATGCGGCTAGGGCCATAGCAAAAGGTGTGACCGATGCTGCTAGGGCTAGGCCGTAGCAAAGGGTGTGACTGATGCTGCTAGGACTAGGACCATAGCAAAGGGTGTGACTGATGCTGCTAGGCACTGATGCTGCCCCATAGCAAAGGGTGTGACTGATGCTGCTAGGACTAGGACCATAGCAAAGGGTGTGACTGATGCTGCTAGGACTAGGACCATAGCAAAGGGTGTGACTGATGCTGCTAGGACTAGGACCATAGCAAAGGGTGTGACTGATGCTGCTAGGACTAGGACCATAGCAAAGGGTGTGACTGATGCTGCTAGGGCTAGGACCATAGCAAAGGGTGTGACTGATGCTGCTAGGACTAGGACCATAGCAAAGGGTGTGACTGATGCTGCTAGGACTAGGACCATAGCAAAGGGTGTGACTGATGCTGCTAGGACTAGGACCATAGCAAAGGGTGTGACTGATGCTGCTAGGACTAGGACCATAGCAAAGGGTGTGACTGATGCTGCTAGGGCTAGGACCATAGCAAAGGGTGTGACTGATGCTGCTAGGGCTAGGACCATAGCAAAGGGTGTGACTGATGCTGCTAGGACTAGGACCATAGCAAAGGGTGTGACTGATGCTGCTAGGACTAGGACCATAGCAAAGGGTGTGACTGATGCTGCTAGGGCTAGGACCATAGCAAAGGGTGTGACTGATGCTGCTAGGGCTAGGACCATAGCAAAGGGTGTGACCGATGCTGCTAGGGTTAGGACCATAGCAAAGGGTGTGATCAATGTGGCAAAGTGTTGTGGCGATCCTGTGTTATAGGAAGCACAACTACCAACGGACACCAATTAGGTGGTTAAAACCTAGGTCGCACTCTGTAGTGATGATCCAACATGCCCTGACCTACTATAACAGGCTAGTGTTAAGTTTTATCAACACGTGGAAAATCCCATAAATGAAGTATGAAACAAAATATTATATAGTGATACAAAAAGGAAATAACGTAATTGTTCTAGAAGTCCGTATTCGAAGTAACACGTGAAGTGAAATGATTCGGTAAGGTATGGTTCCAATGTCTGGAAAGGGTCAATACACTATATAAGAACAGGTAAGTATGATAAAGAATAATAATAGTAATGATGAAATAATAATAAAGAATTAATAATATTAATAGTAAATATACGAGTGATGGTGGGGAGGATCCACAACACAAAGCGTGTGACCAATTGTTTTTTACCTCTTATTCAGCGCATGTGCAAAAGCAATTTGTATAAAGGGGGCATAGTGAGGTAAGAGCCACGTGAGATTAAGCCTTTACCTGGTATGGTTTCACTTTCATGCTGAGTACACCAGCCATAGACGTTCCTGAGAAGCCTCTATACCAAATGCTTATAATTAATAGAGTATTTGGAGAGAACAGAGTTGTTTACATAGCTGTAATTTTTCTAAGTTTTAATGTTATTGCATTAATGTGCTAAGAACTAAATCATTAGTGTAGCCATATAAATTACCATAAGATATTGTTATTTTTGGTGGGTGTAATAAAAGGTGAATTTAAAAAAAATCATTTTTAATTTTGATGTACGTACATGTAATCATTAAAATTGGATTTTTTTGTACAAAAGCAAAACATTGCTAATCCACTAGTGAAGCCACCTCCGCCTGCAATTATTAAAAATTGGTTACAAAAATGCTGTGTACAAATAATATGTTCTATATGTGCAGGCTATACCCACAAATTGATTGGTTACACCCATATTAATGTGGCCATGCCCATTTCTGGGCCTTGCCACCCTTGAATTGCTTGCTACGAGCCTTTGTTATAATGGCAAAAGACTTCCTTGCATCCCACTCTGATTTTTTCCCCTTTTCCATAAATTGCAATATGGTGTCACAACCTGAAAAAGCATGAAAAAATGGCTATGATTTTGATTTGTCTGCTCCTAAAGTTTTGTTGATGTTGTAATAACTAAAGTTTCTTCCAGTGCCAAATCCTGATGGTAGCTTTAGGACTATCCTTTTAGCAGACATCCCAGATTGTGTCAATATCTTATAATATGAAGCTCTTTCTAATTATACTCGTTGAAAACCTGCTTACTATAGTTCTAATCATATACTTGTTGAAAACCTGCTTACTATAGTTCTAATCATGCTCGTTGAAAACCTGCTTACTATAGTTCTAATCATATACTTGTTGAAAACCTGCTTACTATAGTTCTAATCATGCTTGTTGAAAACCTGCTTACTATAGTTCTAATCATACTTGTTGAAAACCTGCTTACTATAGTTTTTACTACTTGATGAAAAGAACAACTGCTGCTACATCAATCAGCTTAACAAAAGAAGAAGGTAGATCCAATGTTTCAACTTCAAAAAGAAGAAACTCCAACATACTAGCGACATTCACCTCACCAGTCGTTTCAATAAACTCCAACATACTAGCGACATTCACCTCACCAGTCGTTTCAATAAGAAACTCCAACATACTAGCGACATTCACCTCACCAGTCGTTTCAATAAACTCCAACATACTAGCGACATTCACCTCACCAGTCGTTTCAATAAGAAACTCCAACATACTAGCGACATTCACCTCACCAGGGACGTTCGTGATGCTTTATAAGCCTCTTTTTTTATATTCTTTTTAAAGCGATTGGCACTGCACATCCTTAAAGTTATAAACAAAGGGAGAATTAAAGGTGACATATGGGCCATCCTCTTCTGGACAGCCCTCCAGTGGGATTGTCCATCACATCTCACGGTCCCATGGAACAGTGGGACATTCCATGGGATGTCTACATGTCCCTCTTACAGATACTCCCACTGTTCATTCCATTCCACGATCCCATGAAAGTATTGTCACAATGAACACTTAGAGTCAAGCTAGAGCGTACGCCCATGGCGCGATTAGCATTAGATTAGCAGAGCGCCTGACGACACACTTTGACAAGCCGACTGAGCGAAGCGAAGGAGGTGTCATGCTAGGTTCAATACGCAAGAAAGGTACTTGCTGACAAAGTTACAAATATGTTAATGATACAAATATTAATTTTAAAAAACCACTCACTATCAGTTCAAAATGTTACACGCAATCTATTTCACAGACCCATGGGACCGTGGGATGGGATGGACAATAAGATATTCATGTGTCAGTGAGAGGGACAGGTGGACATCCCGTGGAATGTCCCACGATCCCATGGGACCGTGGGATGGGATGAACAGTAGGACACATGCATCTGTAGAGGGACAGGTGGACATCCCGTGGAAAGTCCCATGGCACTGTGGGATGGGATGGACAATCCCATGTAATTCCATGATGCCATGGGACCGTGGGATGGGATGGACAATTTACGGCATTTCTGGACAGCCCTCAGAAACACTATACTGGTTTTTAAACAAGGGTTAAAAGAATGCTTTAGAATCAGTACAATTATCATTGAGAGGTAGCTGTTGCTGAATTTTGTAGACTCTCAAGCTTGCTTTATGATTTTACATGTTAGAGTGTATATATCATGATTCAGTCATTCTCGGCTGAATAATAGGAAAATTTTCTCTTTTTAACAGCCAATATTTTTAATTATAACTTAACCCGACATTTCGACTTCTTGCCGAAGTCCTCTTCAGGGGTCAACTGAGGTCGAACTGCGTGCAAATCACCCTCCAGGATATAATAAACAGTAAGCGTGCCCTCCAGAAATCTTGCTGTTTACTTTGTGTTATTATATCACCATGGAGAGTTCAACCTCAGTTGACCCCTAAAGAGGACTTTGGCAAGAAGTCGAAACGTTGGGTTAAGTTATAATTAAAAATATTGGCTGTTAAAAAGAGAAAAATTTCCTAATCATATAGCTAATACAGCTACTTGGACATATAAAGCAAAAAGCACAATATAAAAAACAACAACTGAATCCTTCATAATTAGAACTTGCTAATGCCTGCCATTTGTGGCAGTCTTAGTTGTTGTTGTTGTTTCTTCAAATACTTATGACAAATAACTGAATGGGAAGACTCCTAATAGTGCAAAAATGGCCATTTTACAGACCAACATTGCTGGAAGGATTTCTGAACTACGTTTATTTATACAAAAAATCACTTTGGAATAGTAAATGAAGGACCAGGATGGTCTGGAGTTTCATAAAACTCTTCCAAAAGGTTCAGTATTAGCTATCTAATCCCAAGTCATTTCGACCGCTTGATTTCGACTGCCCAAGTTGATAACGAGCACGTGTTCAGATAAAGAGTAGAAAAATAATGGATACATCCCTTTATGTTAAAATATTGGTGTGGCCATGGCCGCACCCGTTCCAAAGCCCCTGAATTATGTCTTGGGCAGCACATTACATAAGTCTCACTGAAGCAATGTCAAATTCATTACATAATATAAGACCTCACTGAGACTACTGAAATATACTACCTTAGGGTAACTCAGAAACTAGTTTTTGTTGTTGTTGTTGTTTTGTTGTTATGTACAGAGTTGTTGGAGGTCTTGATGTGCTGAACGACATGGAGCGAGTTCCAACAGATACCAATGACAAGCCTACAGTAAAAAATAATAATAAACTATTGCAACCAACTCACTTATTCCATGTTTGATACAGGACCCCATTGTTCTCTCTAAAATATCAATTTTTATTGACCCGTATGAGGAGGCAGAAGAGAAAGTAAGTTGAGGTTGTTTACACAGCATCTTTTGCTGCTATGTCTCTATATGCCTACAACTTTTTATGCTACCACATCTCAAAAGTTGCATCTCTCTACATACTACAGTTCCTATTTGTGTCTGAGACCAGAGAAGAGCTTCATAGTGTGAGATTTTTTTTTTCTAGTTCCTAACCTGAGAAGAAACAGCTTTGGTTTATTCGGGGTGGGGAGGTTGAGTATTTTTAACTAACTATTGTTAACATTTAATATGGTATAAAATTATCTAATAATTATAAAATTCAATTTAGTAGGATGCAATATTTATATCATCAAGGTATATTTACTTTATATTTTTATGGCCATCTGAAACTAACTAAACCATATTTGCCTTCTAACTTGTTTGGTGAAGTGAGCTATCTTTTGACAGATTGTTGTTTATTGATTTACTCGTCTAGATTAATTAACATTAAATTTGATGGGAGTTGTATACAGATGTGGTGTATGGAAGAATTGAATTACACATTTCATGGATATTCAAATACAGAATATTTACAAGTATATAATACCTATACAAAGAATTTTTATTGGGTCCTATACAGATAGCTATCTGACACTATATTGATGGAAGGTATATTATCTTTATACAGACATAGAATATATACTAAGTGTTATTGTTCGTGGTAGGACTATTTTACGCATGACTGGATGGTAAAGCTGGCACAGTACCTTGGCTTGCATTGAGGAACAGTAGAGTACAGCTATTCCCCAAACTAATTTTGCTATGATGGCTCAGTTTTAGCGTTCAAATAATCACTTCAATGCAAAAATTGAGTGTGAAAGTGAACATTATGTGAGCAGAGCACGTTTGAGAAACAAGAATGGGAGGGAACATAGAATAGCATGATGTAATTGAAGGTGTGGCTGCCTGCAGGTTGCGCTTCATCACTCCAGACATCTATGCCCAGGGGGAGAAAGGAACAGCTCCATCAGCTGAAACCAGAAGAACTAGCTTGTGTGTGGCTCTTTAACTCTCTTCCGACCGAACTATAGAAAAATTGATCAAATATGGTCCAACTTTTTGTTTTATTTTAATGACGAAACTGGTATGGTATCTTTGCTAATAAATATTTTTATTGCAATTATACGCAAGCTAAACTTCCTATAAATAGAGAAATAACCGTGTGTTATCATAGGAAATTTTTTTTTTAATTCACTGAAGTTAGACTATACTGCTAGAGCGGTTAGCTCGAAGATGGCTTTTTCCTAAGCTAGTTCTTCGCGTCAATACACGGCATTTGTTACAGTGAATATGTTTGTTAAGGACTAGTTCAATGATTGTATAAGTAGTTCTAGTGTGTCTGAAGATGACTGCTTCGTTTTATCAGACCCAGGAGCTGTTGCTGATGATCCATGATAAGCTTATGGCTATAGCTGACAATACTGAAGCTTTAGCTGATGAGGAGGCTCTTACTGAAAATTCTGAAGCTCCAGTTGAAAGTATTTCCTACTTACACGGTGCCGATGGTAGTTTTGACTGTGATTTGGAAGATTGAAATGGTTTATCAGTTAGTTCATGCAAGCTAGACTTGAAGTAAGAAAATACCTCAAGTTCCCCAAATTAGCCAAAATAATATAACACGAAAATTAAGCAAAATTTGTGGTTAATTTTGAAATAAAATTATACTATTATCTATGCTGATCAATATTTTTGTGTTATTTTGCTCTGTAATGCACCATTGGCAAGTTATTGAAGTCATATCTCAACCAAAAATAGTATACACACATATTTTTATATTTTGGGTGAAATAAAGCAAAAATTGTGGTTTTACATGATACATAATGAAACTTCCATTCATGCTGAGCAAAAGTGCTATATGTCATTTTGCTCAAAACTTCACCCATTTTAAGATAACATATGCTTGAAAAAGTGAAGTCAGAAAGTTGGTATTTCCTTCTCAATTAAGTTGGTTGGAAGAGAGTTAATACTCTCATCTATCACAATAAAGTTTGACCACATGTATAGAGCCATCAGATCCAGGTTAACTCTTCAGTAAGGCTAGTGTCGATGATTTGAGTCTATTTTCTTGAGCAAGACTACATCATTGAGCTGAAAATTGGCCTCTGATTCTACCACTTTTCAGGTCATTGAAGAGTGTAGTGATACATAACACACCAGCAAGTCTAAAGGTCTGCACAGGCGATTGGTCAGGTCCCATCTCTTCTGCTGTGAAATCGTGGCTGTAGTATCAACCTTGCAGAGATAGTAAGTGTAGTTCAGTTATGAAATGCTCAGGAGTCTAGAGTTGAGACTAATTCTAGTGAGAGTCTAGTGGGAGAAGAGGGTGGCTGTTTAGAGTAGCCTCTGCTGCCAAGCACACTGTAGAGCTGTTCAAACATCAAGTGATGGAGTCCCAAAAGCTTTATCAACATAATCGTCTTATATTTGATTCCTGACTATCGTAAATCACCAAGTAAGGGAACTGGCAGGGGAAAAACTACCATACAATGTTATGTGAAACTGTGAATGTCTGAATATTGTTTTGGGCTGACAAGAAGATCTTGTAGATCACAAACTTTGCGATGGGCATTAACAAAATTTGATGCCATTATCTTTGATTAGTGTTGATGGATAGCATCTTCTGTCAGTTAATTCATTGAGAGCCTCCAGAAATTTGTGATGTAAGCTTGGGAACAAAGTCTAAATGCACAGCTTGTGTTGTGAAGTATGTGAACATACAGGCATTAGATTTAATAAGCGCAGGTTTCCAGGCGTGACCATGAAGTCACTGCTAATGGTGGTGCGAGTTTGACTCGCTTCATCAGGAGAACACTCATTCTTTGAGTGGCAGAGCTAGTGTACACCTTCTGGCAAACTACGCAGATCTTGCTGATCTGTCACAGAAAATCTTTATACCACTGACAGAGTATCTAACATTGTGTAGGATCCAACATGAGAAGCATCAGAGTGGATGTGCAGAACTAACAATCTAAATGCTGGTGTGGAATAACAGGATGGCTCAAGCTATAAGATAGCTCAGATTTCTCTATCCTACCACCAATGCGCATCAAACTGTTGTCACCCAGGAGAGGGCACAATGAGAAGAGGGGTGAGCTCTTGACTCGTACTGGACTGACCATACTGGGTATGCTAGTAGAAGAAAGTATGTCATTGAATTCAGTGCTGAAGAGGATTTTTGAGCCCAGCAGGAGTTACATTGGATGGGGATCTGAGAAGAAATGAAGGGTGTTGTGGTTTACACTTCTTGCAAGTCCTATGACTAGAGCAGTTCTGGTTGTTCCCAAGATTATTGAAACAAAGATTTACAGCATGTCAATCGCTGCTCAGGCGGCCACTCCTTGAAAGCGGTGCACTGATAAATAGTATGGGAATCATCACAGACAGAACAGACATCAGGCTTTGACTCTTCAATGTGGAGAGAGTGGGACTGAGACTTGTTCTTGTCCTTACTTGAGTTATGAGTTGGTTGAAAAGTGGAAGGACATCGGTCTGCAGCAGTAAGAAGATGCTTGTTGGTAGGAGATAACATCTTAGTGTTAGCAATATGTTGGTCAATGAAATCATTAGAACATTTGAGAGTAGGTGGCTGTTCCTCTTGGGATGTGCTTAGACCGTACAGTGAGTCTGCTGGTGGCAACCATAGCCTTAGCTTCAGGATCCTCCATAGCTCCTTCCAGTCAGTTGATCTTCGAAATCCTCTAATCTATCTCTTGATCAAGTTTGGCAGAGAAAATGCACCAGAATTCCCTCCAATCCTTATCTCCTGAGAACTTGGGTAGCTCTAACTTGACTCTGGATGAACAAAGCAGAGGTACACTGTGACTAGTAGTACTTCTAGATGATAGAGGTGCACTGCCTTAAAATCGATCTCTGCCTTTTTCTGCAGCGATGTCATGAGAGAAATTACAGCTGAGTTCTCTCAGTTCCCTTTTGTTTCAAGTAAGTAGTAGCAGTTTTACACAATTGGATGTAATCACCTTTCAGCTTTCATAGGTGTATCGATATGGATTAAAATCTTGAGCTGAATGGGTCATTGTAAGTCAACCCTAGCAAATGAATAGTAAGGTGAAGGACTAGCCCTGGCAGTATGCATGAGCAGTAGAATTCTAGAAAGGTAGCGCAGTTGGCTACTGTCAATAAGCTGCTCTGGGCACTCAAGTGTAGTCTAGGCAGAGGCTCTGTCAACTGCGTGGGCATTTACTAGTGGCAGAGGCACTCCCGTAAATTGTAAAGTCGATAGAGTGACTAGCGGAATGGTTCCGAGAACTTTAATTGCAAAGTAGTAATACAGAGTAAACATTCATACATACATTCAAGATACAAGTTACAATTCAAAGCTATATGAACAGATAACATGAAGGTAAGACCCAATGGGTTGAAGTGTAGATATATTCAGTGAATGACCCTTTACCTTATCACATAGACTATAAATAGTTCATTAAGTTCATTAGTGATTTCCCCAACCTAGGCCATGTATGTCGTTGGGCAGGGACTGTTCAGCTGTTTGGTGTGTCCCAGACATGAGCAATGAAACTTCCAATATGGATTCAATTTTATAGCTCATGTGGTTGTCTATTTCCTAAGCTATTACTGCTTGAATGAAGCACCAAAGGTGCGAACTCTCTGCTCTGCTATACATTAGCTAGCTATTACAAAATCATTTCTCAGACCAAAAGAAATGTATAGTAGTATCATATAAGTCAAATACTTCCAATACACAAAGTAATCGCCAGAGCTTTATATAATACTACTTTTTTACGCTCAAATGTGCATTGGATTTTGATGAATTTGTGTTTTGAAAGTCTTTTATGAATGTTCACTGAGAATCCTATAATTTGTGGAGATGACTGTTAGATACTGACTAGACCTTGATAATTTCGAGAACAGTGACTGTTTCAAGCGCTCCACGGGACCTTCAGTTTGTCCTTGGCAGATAAGTATGTCATTTAGTTCTTCAGGACAGAGGAGCTATATATAAGATCTGGCTCAAAGGACTAATTATTGAGCTAGAACGGTTTTACAGACTGTGAGGTTGTAAGCTGGGACAGTACCTAGGCTCGAGTTGAGGAACAGTAGAGTACAGCTATTCTACACAACAACTCATTTTTGACATTCAAATATCAATCACTTATTCTTGCAACAAAATCACTACAGACGTCTAGACCTCGACCTCAACAGGAATACAAAGAAAGACGAGTGGTACCTTACTCTTCCCTTCCTAGAAAAAAATTCTTGTCTGCATAGATATAGTATACCTTCCATGTCTGTATAAATATATAAATATTATATATATATATAGTATAGTGAATCACAGTGTGATATTGTGAAACATTTCATGAGCAGGATAATTTGTTTTCACCAGTGAAAATAAAGCCTAGGAGTGAAATATCAAGCCATATCACTCTGCCCCAAGTGTAATAAGTGGTTTATTCCATGGTAGAAATCTTCACTGAAGTAGTTTGTACTAGGGTTGGTAATTCATGGTGTGTAAAGTTAGCTGTAAAACTCTCTAGGGGCTCCACACACCTCCAGCTGATACCCTGGTTGGGTATATAGGCTTCACTAGAGGAAGGTAACTGTACAAAAATAAAAATAAAAATAAAAACCAGAAAACTGGTAAGCCAGCCACTAGGATAATGAGCTTGCTTACACACCACACACTTATCTAAAAAATAATATTGTGGCGATATCTACCTTGGAATATACTTACATACATACATACACACTTGTAACTTGTACTTGTAATTCCGCTGCCGTCCTACGGTCACGCGGTCCCTATAGGGGGACTTCAAGCATCCTGCTAGTTCCTCAGCATCACTGTCTATCACTGTGACATCTGTGGACTGCTAATCCTCCACGACTGCCAAACCATCTGTTGCAGGAGATGCACTTCACCGCTCCTTTCTGCTGACTGAGTGGCTTCTTCCTCTCGTCTGCACACTTGTGCCTCTTCTTATCTGCCTCTCTCCTGAACCTCCTGTTGCACAGACCACACCACACCTCTCTACCAACACTAGACCTGGACCTTGCTGCTGCTGCTGCCCTACTCTCTAACTGTCTTCTCACACCTTCTCTGCACCTTGACCTCCATCCGTCTCTTGAGGTAGTGGCTAACTTATACCATTCGTCCTTCACACTTATCTGCTGGAGATCTTCCTTGACCACATCCTTCCACCTCTTGCGAGGACCTCCACGAGGACGGGGTTGAGACAGCCAACCGAACAGCACACTCTTTGGGATGCGATGGTCCTGCATGCGAGCCAGGTGACCTAGCCATTCCAACCTCTTCATCTGGATCTTGTCTGACACTAGATCTTCGTCTCCCCATCGTCTCCTCACTTCAGCCATGGTGATCCTCTCATCCCACTGTTGCTGGTTAGAAATGCCCAGGACTGCTCTCACACACCTGTGGTGAAAGGTGTTGAGTTTCTTCACTTGTCTCCTCAAAAGGATCCAGCACTCAGCTCCATACAACAGTACAGACAGGACACATGCCTGGTACACCTTGCGCTTCGTCTGGAGGGATAAGTTCCTATCCAAGAACACAGCCTTCCTAAGGGCACCATATGCTTTGGAAGCTTTTGCTAGTCTGCTCTCCACGTCAGCGTCCATCCTGCCAGAGTCAGCAATCACTGCACCAAGGTACGGAAATTCCTTCACACACTGGATCTCTCCTCCTTCCACAACAATAGGCTCGCGCTCAGAGTCCTCCACCTGTCTTCCTACCACCATATGCTTGGTCTTCTGGACACTAAAGAGTCAGGCCAAACTGAGTGCCTACTCCCTTAAACTCCTGTACTGCCCTCTCCATGGCATTCCTGCTAGTAGCCAGTAATGCACCATCATCAGCAAAGAGACACTCCGTCAGCATCCTCACTTGTGCATTTCTGGTATACCTGCGGAACAACTTCTCATCATACTTGAAATGCAGGTCAACTCCAACTCCCTCCACATCTTCCAGCCTCACGAGCCACCTCTCTACCATCAGACAACTGAACAAGTTAAACAACACTGGCAGACCTCTCAACCCCAAAATTTACAAATATTGAGATATAAGGGAAAAAATATTGAGATTATGCATGAAATATTGAGATTGTCTAATTCTTGTCTTTGTGTTGTTCATTATAAGTTCTTGTAGCTCCTTTAGCCTTTTCTAACATAGCTTCTGTAGGTTGCCAGGTAAGTGCGTTAGAAATATGTGTTTTAACAATAATCAATGATGAAAGGGTTTCTTCAAGTTGAAGACTACTTCTACTGGGTGTTTTGTTCTTATTTATAAGGGAGAAAATCCTTTCCTCACCAGCATTTGAATGAGGTATAGTCATTATTAATTCTGCCACACGAAACAATAGACCAAATGCTTTATGATTCGTCCCTGGTTCCTGAAGAGTTCGAAGATATCCCCAAAGATAGTCCACTCTGTGGGGGTCTTCGTCCTGAAGATTAGCTCTCGATTTTACTGAAGAAGGTATATCGTTTGAACAAAGCATTTGGTAGTTTATAAACTCCTCACTCAACTTGTCAATGTTGATATTACCCAGGATCTTCGGAAATTTGTGCACAAAATATTCAACTGAGTCGAAGTTCTTTTCAAGTCTCCGTTCAAAATCCAGCCAAGTAGCATGGGTCATTAATTCTTCATTGAAAGGGCACCACTTTATTAAATAATCCACAGCAGACATCAGAAAATGTCGAGCAGCCTTGTAAAAACTCTTTTCTGTACCTCGCTGATATCTCCCTCCTCATACAATTGATTTAGTGTTTGTTTCGTGAGAAAACCAATAGCTAGATCTTTATCTGCTAGTTGATTTGACATATCACTGAAACTAACATTTACCAAAGTGTCAGAATTAACATGAACTGACAAAACAGACGGCTTTATAAATTTCCCAAAAATTTTCTTCAGCAGGCTCAGAAGTTGAGGCTGTAAGACATGAACTAAGGGTTCTTCCTTCTGCAAAAATTGATTGGCTTGAGTAAAGCAAGAGAGAGCATTCTGGAAAAAAAGCAGATACACTTCTGTCATGGAATTGTTGAAATGGTCACTAAGTCGCTTGAATCTAGGCTGTGGTTCATCCTCTGATCTGAAATAAGACTTCAAGCTTTCATATTGCTTTAGAATTCTCTCCACTGCTTGCTCTAAGCTGAGCCACCGAGTGGAAACATGCTTCACCACAGCTTTATAGTCTTGATCACAAAAAGTACAATATGATTGAAGACTATTTTTTCTTTTTGTAGATTTATCAAACCAATAAAAAATATCTATGCACAGCTCTTCAACATCAAAAGTGCAACTTCTACAGAATTCATCACTACTTTTTCGAGCAGCATTGTGTATGATATGGCATGGACAACCATTGAAGAATATAGCTGAATTCTGTTGTAAAACCCTTGTCTTGATTGAATCACGTACACCTATGTTCACTGATGTATTGTCAACACCAACAGCTGAACATAAATCCCAAGGACTAGAACACTGAAGTAATTCCTCGAGTTTACTATTAAGTGAACTATAAATAGACTCAGCTGTAGAAGATGAAGTGACACACATATTCAAAAATCGAGTTGAAATGCAATCATTTTGTAAATCATACATCCGAACTGTTGCTGGATTCATTTTCTGTAACCCACTATCGTTGGATCCATCAGTGGATAAAGAAAATGGCTGAGTCCTCATGCTTTCAACTAGTTTTTCTATTAGCAAAGGTGCTACAGCTAAATTCAATAAGCACATCGCCTTTGTTGAGGCTGAATGATAGTTGGAAGCTACTTTTGAATCAGGAAAAACACTTCGAATTGTGGGTGACAGTTTATCGTGAAAAGCCAAAGGAATATTGTTATTGGCAGTCAAGACTGCCATTTTCAGTTCAGCTCTCAATCTTTGCTGGGTCTCATTTAGGCTGGGGGTACTAAACTGCAATCTAGCTTGAAATTGGAATGTCTTTGCTAGATCTTTATGGCTTTGGGTTTCAGTATGCTTAATCACCTCTCTCTTACCAATGTGATCACACCGAATTCTTTTGTTGCAAACTTTACACTCGAATCTAGAATGATGATATAAAATGTTAGAGTGTCTAACAAACAGAGGAGCAGTTCTCTTACCTATAGACATCACCCTTGACTGGACCAATGAAAGGAAAGTCTTTCACCCATCCAGAATTGAATTTAGACCTGTAGCTAGGTTGACTCTTTTTACGCTTTGGAGCTGAAGGGCCAGGTTCCTCATCAGAAAAGTCCTCCATATCACTTCAAGCCAAACTGAGTACCAGTAGCTACCAGTATACCAGCTAGAGCTATCTGCTGCTACTACACTAGGTCAAAATGAGGACACTAATGCAGGCCAAAATGAGGTTAGCCAAATGACCATGTGTTCAACTTTTGTTAATTAGAACACTGAAATTTTTTCCCTTTCTATTAAATGGATCAGTATTGAGAAATATTGATAAATCTTTCAAAATATTGAGAAAAGTGAGGCTGGTATTGAGATATTGAGACTCTGGCCAAAATATTGAGCCTCAATACCAAATATTGAGGGTTGACAGGTCTGCACTGGAGCCATGCAGCATCCTTGCCTCAGCCCATTGCTGACCTTAAACTCCTCCAGCATCATACCATCCAGGCGGATCTTGGCTTTCATGCCATTGTGGAAGGAAGCAATTATATTGACCATGCCCTCAGGCACGCCTAGCTTCTGCAGCGCAATCCAAAGAGCTTCCCGTGGCACAGAGTCATACGCCTTGCGGAGGTCTATGAAAGTGAGGAAGGTTTTGGCAGTGTGCTCCCATGACTTCTCTACTAGTTGTCTCACCGTGAAGATCATATCCGTACACCCACGTCCTTTCCTGAATCCACACTGAGACTCAGGAAGCTGATCTTCAGCCAGTTTCTGCAGGCGTTCCTGGATCACACGTGCCACCACCTTACCCACTACATCCAGCAGTGATATGCCCCTCCAGTTATCACAGACTGACAGATCGCCTTTCTTCGGCAGTGGTATAAGGACTGCATCACACCAGTCTCTGGGAACTTCACTCTTCCTCCAGATATCTCCACACAGACTCATCAAAGACGACATGAATGCTTCCTCATGGCACACAACCTTTACCATTTCTGGAAGAACCCCTGTCTCTCCACCAGCCTTACCACTACGTAGCTTGCCAATAGCTCTCTCCAACTCCTCTTCTGAGGGAGGCTCACTCATCTCATCCTTCACTGGTCTCTGCCTCACTAGCTCCAACTCCTCCATAGAGAACCCACTTTGCAGGTTTAGGATATCTGAAAAGTGCCTCCTCCATCTTTGCTGCTGTGCCTCAGGAGTCTTGCACAAGTTTCCTTCTTCATTCCTCACCACAACCGCTCTCACTGGTACTAGTCCGCGTCTACCTCTCTGGATGTCTCTGATGCAGCTCCACACTACTTTGCCTCTATGCATCCCATGCTCAGCTTCCTGTGCCTTTCTGAGGAACCAGCTATTCTTTGCTACCCTCACAGCTCTTCTGACCTTCCTGCGCAGTTCCGCAAACTTCTTCCGCTCTCTTTCATTCCCTGTGTCCAACCACTTCAAGTATGCTTCCTTCCTCTTCTCTAACATGGGCACTAGCATGCCAGCATTCTCCTCAAACCAGTCCACTTTCTTCTGGGAGGAAGTACCTAGTGTTGACTTAGCTGCCACACACAGTGCTGATTTCATCACTTCCCACTTCTCTTCCACAGTCCCTGTCTCACACCATTTCTCCTTCAATCTTCTGCTCACCTCACCCGCATACTTATCTCTAACTGTGTCTTTGCCTTTCATACCACCCCCAGACACTGTGCGAAGCCTTGCCACATCAAACTTTCTCCCTTTCTCATCCTGCCGTCTACTAGAAGGTTTTCTTCCGATCTTCATCTTTAACCTGAGCATCATGTGATCAGTGTTACACAGGGCTCCTCTCATCACCATAGCATCCATGCATCTCCACCTCTCACTCTTCCTTACTATTGCATAGTCAATGCAGTGCCAGCGCTTCGACTTTGGATGCTGCCAAGTACATTTGTTTATATTCTTCTTCACGAACCATGTGTTGCACACTGTCGCTCCATTGACACTCAGGAAAGACAGCAACTCCTTTCCGGCTTCATTCATGACTCCATACCCATGTGGACCCCTCTCATACCACCAAGGATCATCACTGCCTTCCCTGGAGCCCACACGTGCTTTGAAGTCTCCTAGCAGCACATAGGATGAGTGGGCGGGTACTGAGTCTAGGGCTTGCTGGAGCAGGTCATAAAAGGCATTCTTATCCTCCCTACTGGCTGCATAAGTTGGTGCATATCCACTGAGAACATACATAAAGCACTTATCTCTACACCCTCGCTCCACCTTCAACTTCACACTCACAAGCCTCGAACTCCATGCTTTCCAAGATTTACCAGCATCCTTCCACGCACCTATAGCACTCCCAGACAGCACAATCGCTACCCCTTCACCCCTCTGTTTCACCACCCCATCACCAGGCACAGGCCTTCCTGAAGCCAGCACCACACTCCCCCCAACTTCATACACCTCATTCCCAAACCACTTAGTCTCCTGAACAGCAGAAACTTCCACTCTATACTTTGACAACTCTCCAACAACCTGGTCCACTTTCCTCTCATCTACCACTTCTGCATCATCCACTCCCTTCCTAGCAGTCTCAATCCTACCATCTACATCCAACAATGTACGCACATTCCAAGATGCCAATACCCATACTGGGGAACTTTGCATTCTGCTTGTGCTATGTGCAGTCATACACGGTGTTACTCCCTGAGAGGATTGCAAGTCCTCCGCAGGTGTACGAATTGATGTGCATTGAGTGACGTCATCGGGCGACGTACTGTACTCATTTCACACACAATACACAGACTCGCAGTCGGCTTTAGCCAGTGGTCCACACGGGGGCAAGTGGATCACTGCCCAGGGGTCACCGTGTGGAGGCGCCGACAAACGTGTTCAAAGTTAGCAACTTAAAACACGACCCCCACATACACACACACACATGCACACAGACAGAGTAGTATTTTTAGGTTTGTGCCCCATAAAATAACTCATTGTTATCTCATGCTGTATTGAGCATACTCATTACCCTTGGATGCGCTTGTAGTTAATAGCAACCATCTAGATGGTAGAGGCACTAGAACTGGTAGACCTTGACAATGAGGAGCAAACTGCTGTAGTGAAAGTATCTAAATCACTTGGTTATCTAGACTAGTGATGCGCTTTAGCACAAATGGCGAACAAGCTGGTCTGACTAAAATTCAAATTTGAATGCTAACCATTTATATTTCTTTTCTATTTGAATGCTAACCATTTATAATATTTCTTTTCTAGTTGATGTTTTTATTGCACACATTACATACATATACACACTTCAAAGGGTAAGCAATCGATTTTCCAAGGGTGATAACCGGTAAGGATTGATAAACTAAAAGATTCTGCTAAAGCTAGCTGCCTTTTCACATGTACTCAGTTGAAAATGTTCTATTGTACAAGAGCACTAGTAAGTAAAGCATTGTAATGAATTCTCTTAGTGACTGGGCTATTGCAAAATGAATTTTCAAGTAAAAACGAATATGTTACCCAAGGCGTATAGTTATGACAAACAGCGCATTAACCATGGTAACTTACCACCACTGCTAGTAGAATAAAAAATGAAACTCTGCTGTGTTTGAGCGCCCTAACTGTGAACGTCCATCCTCTTCTGTCTCCATAGCTCTTTGCCGGTTTTTTTTTTTTTTTTTTTTTTTTTTTTTTTTTTTTTTTTTTTTTTTTTTTTTTTTTTTTTTTTCATTATTTGCAAGTCTTTTCTCCCGAATTTATTCCATCATGCTAATGTTAACATTTTAAAGTAGTCTCCAGGGTTGGACACACATTGACCTCTTTGAAATGTGTCATATTATATAATAGCCCAAAGCTCAATTGAGACTCATTAGTGAGGGTCTCGCTTTACTCACCCAACAATAAGGTAACAAAGTTGACTATTACAATATCGTTGCATGCAAAAATAATTGTTCAAAACACAACAAAACAGCTTCATTTATTTAGTTTACCTGAAAATAATGCTCTAGCTCCTGTTCACAAAGTTACAAAGACATTATTCGGTCCCTATATTTCTTAAAAGTATAAATATATAGCAGTTGACCATTAATATTAGCCAAGATATACAGAATTACTATTTTACCTCACTTTTTCCAAGTAGAGGTAGCTTCCTGATGATCCACTAAATGACCAGTAGCTCCTGACAAACAGCACTTAGAAACTCAAAAAAATGGCTAATTCAATAAAATAGTTTTCAACATAGTAACCACTCGCTGTAGTTTTTTGTGACTTCAAAAAGCATTTCTAAGTAATTATTGTATAAGTTTTAGCCTAGTTTTAAATAAGATTCTTAACTGCTTATGTACTATAAGAGAATGAGGACAAGCCAAAAAATCTGATTTAATTTTTTTTTTTTTTAAGGCACCCGTGCGTACTTAAGAGCACCTATACTATCCATAAAAATATATTCAAATAACATTCGTTTTCAATTATTCACCCCGAATACTGTCTTGTCAGGGCATGGTTAAGGAGAGAGATTCAACTCTTGTCAGGGCATGGTAAGGCAAGATATTCAACTCCTGTCAGGGCATGGTAAGGCGAGATATTCAACTCTTGTCAGGGCATGGTAAGGCAAGATATTCAACTCTTGTCAGAGCATGGTAAAGCGAGATATTTGAACTCTTGTCAGGGCATGGTTAGGGCGAGATATTCAACTCTTGTCAGGGCATGGTTAGGGCGAGATATTCAACTCTTGTCAGGGCATGGTTAGGGCGAGACATTCAACTCTTGTCAGGGCATGGTAAGGCAAGATATTCAACTCTTGTCAGGGCATGGTTAGGGCAAGATATTCAAATCTTGTCAGGGCATGGTTAGGGCGAGATATTCAACACTTGTCAGGGCATGGTTAGGGCGATAGTTGTCAGGGCATGGTTAGGGCAAGATATTCAACTCTTGTCAGGGCATGGTTAGGGCAAGATATTCAACTCTTGTCAGGGCATGGTTAGGGCAAGATATTCAAATCTTGTCAGGGCATGGTTAGGGCGAGATATTCAACACTTGTCAGGGCATGGTTAGGGCGATAGTTGTCAGGGCATGGTTAGGGCAAGATATTCAACTCTTGTCAGGGCATGGTTAGGGCAAGATATTCAACTCTTGTCAGGGCATGGAAAGGCAAGATATTCAACTCTTGTCAGGGCATGGTTAGGGCAAGATATTCAACTCTTGTCAGGGCATGGTAAGGCAAGATATTCAACTCTTGTCAGGGCATGGTTAGGGCAAGATATTCAAATCTTGTCAGGGCATGGTTAGGGCGAGATATTCAACTCTTGTCAGGGCATGGTTAGGGCGAGAGTTGTCAGGGCATGGTAAGGCAAGATATTCAACTCTTGTCAGGGCATGGTTAGGGCGAGATATTCAACTCTTGTCAGAGCATGGTTAGGGCGAGATATTCAACTCTTGTCAGGGCATGGTAAAGCGAGATATTCAACTCTTTTCACTCCCAGGCTTTTTTTCACTTTCCTGTAGTGTGTTGGTGAAATATCTCGTCCCATACCATGTTCTGATTCGTGTAATAAGTAAGATTTTGAGTCTATAATATGCCTGATACAAGTTACTTTGTATTATTTTGTTATATATACTGTAGATAAAGAGGGATCACCAAGAATCTGCAGAAAGCTCTGCTCTTGCAACATCTGACAAGGTAACACTTAGCTATAAATTTTTAAGTTGAAATTATGATTCTTGCATTGTCTAGAGTAAAGCTGTGAAATCTAGTTCAACTGCAGTGGGGAAGTACTTGGACAAGTCTAGTGCTATTAAAAGAACAAGACCAGACACTACAAGAGATCGCTTTGTTGAGAAAAAAATGAAGTTAGCTAAACCTTGAACTAAATATTTTATCAAAAATAAAACTAGTCCTTTGATTTATTTGTATTCATTTTCCTGGTACAATTGATTTGATACAATGTGAAATGTGCACAAAAAAAATGGCTGAGTGAACATCTGTGATGTGATGACTGATTGAGAGTTGACTGTGAGAGGCAGACGGTAGAGAAACAATGTTGATATTGTCAGTGATGATAAATGCAATGTTCTGAAGTCAGTGCCATCCATTTTCCTTTACCATGTGAGCAACTTCAATAATAAATTTTCCTTCCTTATATTTCTGACTGGCTTCAAAAGCATGTTCCTATACACAAACAGATGCCAAAGTGAAATGTAAATAACTAGCTAAACCTGCCAAATATATTTTTATATTTAAAAGCTTAATGAGAGTGCTGTCACTAAAACTGTCAGCTTGTAACTTACGTATTTCCAGCCTAAAGTAGTTCTACATGAGTTGCAGTATATATCTGCTACGGCATGAAGTCCAGTCAATAATATTCTCTCCTCTGCTCGCCCACAAGCTATGTTAACCCTACATTCACAAACAATTCTATCAATTTTTTTAATAAAATGGAAAGCACACTTACACTTTATTGAACAAATATGCCTTTCCCTGACTTCCTTGAAAGGACTGGAAAAAAAAGTATGTGGTCTAGCTACTATTAATGTATATAACAATTAGCTAGCTATAATAGCTATACTGTACGCGAACAGTTCAAAAAGAAGAGTCACACACCCTCTTTACCTTAGAAATCAACTCATCGTGGTTAGCCAGGTGTGCACGGCAATGTACACAGCTATACCGGCGATGGCACCCATCTGGTATATAGTCTTGAAACTTTCTCTTGCCCATTCCTCCTTATGTCACTGAAACTCTTTTTGTTTACATGCTATTTTACCTGAAAACACGTAAAAAGCGTAGGCGGAAATATTGAAGTTAGACAAGCGCATGCGCTGCTAGTAGAGAGGTGAAAGGGCGATATTTAATTGCACACAAGCTGTGTGTTTGTGTGTGCGAACATATTATGGATTAACTTCTTTACCTCATCCGCTCTCTCACACCCGGCGCTCCCCTCCTCCTCAGGGATAAATTCCGGATGTTCACTGGACCAGTGTTTGTTGAGTTAGTTTTGTGTCGAGTTAGATAGACGATCTCAGACGATCTCCAGCATCAAATGGCGCAACATAGTAGGCCACCTCCTGAGGTTGTTCGAGGACAGTCTTTCGACGTTGGCCCCCGTTATATCAACTTATCATACATAGGAGAAGGTGCTTATGGAATGGTTTGGTAAGTAGCTAATAGCAACTGGGTTTTGGTAGGATTACTGTATGTAAGTGCTGGAACCCAATTGTCTCTGTTAGCTCTGCTACTGACACTGCCAGTGCTGGAGCTAAGTTGAAGGTGGCCATTAAGAAGATCAGACCCTTCGAACATCAAACCTACTGCCAACGAACCCTCAGGGAAATCAAAATTCTTACTCGTTTTCACCATGAAAATGTGAGTATAGGATGTTGTTATTTGTTGATTTCTAAGTGTATATTGTCTTTTCCTGGGTCTAGATTATTGACATCCTCGACATTTTGAGGCCTCCATCCTTTGATGACATGAAAGATGTGTATATTGTACAGACTTTAATGGAGACAGATCTGCACAAACTTCTCAAGACACAGCGTCTAGGGAATGATCATATACGATACTTTGTGTATCAAATCTTGCGAGGTCTGAAGTATATTCACTCTGCTAATGTCTTGCATAGAGATTTGAAGCCCAGCAATATATTGTTGAATACTACCTGTGACTTGAAGGTGTGAAGTCGTCCATTTAACAGCTGTATGGCGTTGATTCCTTCCTTTATTCTTTAGATTTGTGACTTTGGACTGGCACGCATTGCTGATCCTACGCATGACCACAAGGGTACCCTCACTGAGTATGTGGCTACAAGATGGTACAGAGCTCCAGAAATTATGCTCAACCCCAAGGCCTACTTTAAGGCCAGTAAGTAAATCTGGCTCTGAACTTTTGGATGTCAATGTGATAAATTTATTTTGTTACATTTTAGTTGACGTCTGGTCTGTGGGTTGTATTTTTGCTGAGATGCTGTCTAACAAGCCGATTTTTCCTGGCAAGCACTGTATCCTTTACTCTTGAAATACTTCCATAAAAGATATCGCTGGATGCTGATTCTGGATCCAGTGCTAGATATAGACTCTGTGCTAATTCTGGATCCAGTGCTAGCTATAGACTCTGCTGATTCTGGATCCAGTGCTAGCTATAGACTCTGTGTTGATTCTGGATCCAGCTATAGACTCTGTGCTGATTCTGGATCCAGTGCTAGATATATACTATTCTGGATATAGACTCTGTGTTGATTCTGGATCCAGTGACTAGATAGATATAGACTCTGTATTGATTCTGGATCCAGTGCTAGATATAGACTGCTGATTCTGAAATCCAGTGTAGATATAGACTCTGCTGATTCTGGATCCAGTGCTAGATATAGATTCTGTGCTGATTCTGGATCCAGTGCTAGATATAGACTCTGTGCTGATTCTTGATCCAGTGCTAGATATAGACTCTGTGTTGATTCTGGATCCAGTGCTAGATATAGACTCTGTGCTGATTCTGGATCCAGTGCTAGCTATAGACTCTGCTGATTCTGGATCCAGTGCTAGATATAGACTGCTGATTCTGAATCCAGTGCTAGATATAGACTCTGTGTTGATTCTGGATCCAGTGCTAGATATAGACTCTGTGTTGATTCTGGATCCAGTGCTAGATATAGATACTGCTGATTCTGGATCCAGTGCTAGCTATAGAACTCTGCTGATTCTGGATCCAGTGCTAGACATAGACTCTGCTGATTCTGGATCCAGTGCTAGATATAGACTCTGTTGATTCTGGATCCAGTGCTAGCTATAGACTCTGTGTTGATTCTGGATCCAGTGCTAGATATAGACTCTGTGTTGATTCTGGATCCAGTGCTAGATATAGATTCTGCTGATTCTGGATCCAGTGCTAGCTATAGACTCTGCTGATTCTGGATCCAGTGCTAGATATAGACTCTGCTGATTCTGGATCCAGTGCTAGATATAGACTCTGTGCTGATTCTGGATCCAGTGCTAGCTATAGACTCTGCTGATTCTGGATCCAGTGCTAGATATAGACTCTGTGCTGATTCTGGATCCAGTGCTAGCTATAGACTCTGCTGATTCTGGATCTAGTGCGCTAGCTATAGACTCTGCTGATTCTGGATCCAGTGCTAGCTATAGACTCTGTGCTGATTCTGGATCCAGTGCTAGATATAGACTCTGTTGATTCTGGATCCAGTGCTAGCTATAGACTCTGCTGCTGGATCCAGTGCTGGCTATAGACTCTGCTGATTCTGGATCCAGTGCTAGCTATAGACTCTGCTGATTCTGGATCCAGTGCTAGATATAGACTCTGTGCTGATTCTGGATCCAGTGCTAGCTATAGACTCTGCTGATTCTGGATCCAGTGCTAGATATAGATACTGCTGATTCTGGATCCAGTGCTAGCTATAGACTCTGCTGATTCTGGATCCAGTGCTAGACATAGACTCTGCTGATTCTGGATCCAGTGCTAGACATAGACTCTGCTGATTCTGGATCCAGTGCTAGCTATAGACTCTGCTGATTCTTGATCCAGTGCTAGCTATAGACTCTGCTGATTCTGGATCCAGTGCTAGATATAGACTCTGCTGATTCTGGATCCAGTGCTAGATATAGACTCTGTGCTGATTCTGGATCCAGTGCTAGCTATAGACTCTGCTGATTCTGGATCCAGTGCTAGATATAGACGCTGTGCTGAGTCTGGATCCCGTGCTAGCTATAGACTCGCTGATCTGGATCTGTGCGCTAGCTATAGACTCTGCCTGAGTTCTGATCCAGTGCTAGCTATAGACCTGTGCGATTCTGGAAAAAAAATCCCAGTTCTAGATATAGACTCTGTTGATTCTGGATCCTTGCTACCCCTAACAACTAAACTCTGCTTGCTGGATCAGTGCTGGCTATAGACTCTGCTGTTCTGGATCCAGTGTAGCTTATAACTCTGCTGATTCTGTAATCCAGTGCTAGAGATAGACTCTGTGCTGATTCGGATCCATGCTTAGCTATGAACTCTGCTGCATTCTGGATCCAGTGCTAGATATCGATACTGCTGATTCCTGGATCCAGTGCTTAGCTTAACTCTGCTGATTCTGGATCCATGCTAGACATAGCCTCTGCTGATTCGTATCCCCGTGCTAGACATAACTCTGCTTATCCTGGATCCAGTGGCTAGCTATAGACTCTGCCTGCTTTCTTGATCCATGCTAGCTAAGACTCTGCCTATGTCTGGATCCATGTCTAGATAAAGCCTCTGCTGATTTCTGGATCCAGTGCTTAGCTATAGACTCCTGTGCTGTTCTGGATCCAGTGCTAGCTATGGACTCTGCTGATTCTGGATCCTGGCATATATAACCTCTGTGTTGATTCTGGATCCAGTGCTAGATATAGACTCGCGATTCTGGATCCTTCTAGACATAGACTCTGCTGATTCTGGATCCAGTGCTAGACATAGACTCTGCTGATTCTGGATCCAGTGCTAGATATAGACTCTGCTGATTCTGGATCCAGTGCTAGCTATAGACTCTGTGCTGATTCTTGATCCAGTGCTAGCTATAGACTCTGCTGATTCTGGATCCAGTGCTAGATATAGACTCTGTTGATTCTGAATCCAGTGCTAGATATAGACTCTGTGCTGATTCTGGATCCAGTGCTAGCTATAGACTCTGTGCTGATTCTGGATCCAGTGCTAGCTATAGACTCTGCTGATTCTGGATCCAATGCTAGATATAGACTCTGTGTTGATTCTGGATCCAGTGCTAGATATAGACGCTGTGCTGATTCTGGATCCAGTGCTAGCTATAGACTCTGCTGATTCTGGATCCAGTGCTAGCTATAGACTCTGTGCTGATTCTGGATCCAGTGCTAGCTATAGACTGCTGATTCTGGATCCAGTGCTAGATATAGACTCTGTGCTGATTCTGGATCCAGTGCGCTAGCTATAGACTCTGCTGATTCTGGATCCAGTGCTAGCTATAGACTCTGTGCTGATTCTGGATTTAGTGCTAGATATAGACTCTGTTGATTCTGGATCCAGTGCTAGATATAGACTCTGCTGATTCTGGATCCAGTGCTAGATATAGACTCTGTTCTGATTCTGGATCCAGTGCTAGCTATAGACTCTACTGATTCTGGATCCATTGCTAGATATAGACTCTGTGTTGATTCGGGATCCAGTGCTAGATATAGACTCTGTGCTGATTCTGGATCCAGTGCTAGCTATAGACTCTGCTGATTCTAGATCCAGTGCTAGATATAGACTCTGTGCTGATTCTGGATCCAGTGCTAGCTATGGACTCTGCTGATTCTGGATCCAGTGCTAGATATAGACTCTGTGCTGATTCTGGATCCAGTGCTAGCTATGGACTCTGCTGATTCTGGATCCGGTGCTAGATATAGACTCTGTGCTGATTCTGGATCCAGTGCTAGCTATAGACTCTGCTGATTCTGGATCCGGTGCTAGATTTAGACTCTGCTGATTCTGGATCCAGTGCTAGATATAGACTCTGTGCTGATTCTGGATCCAGTGCTAGCTATGGACTCTGCTGATTCTGGATCCGGTGCTAGATATAGACTCTGTGCTGATTCTGGATCCAGTGCTAGCTATAGACTCTGCTGATTCTGGATCCAGTGCTAGCTATAGACTCTGCTGATTCTGGATCCAGTGCTATAGATTTTGTTATTGCTATAGACGTTAAGCTAGCTTTGACTAGCCGCACACACACACACACGCTGGGAGAGCTGTTGTCTGCAGTCTTAGTTGTGTAAGTGCTGATACGTGATATCCCTTGTTATCCATAGCAATCAAGTATCATGTAACATGGTATTCAGAGGGGGAGGGGGGGTTAGATTGTGTTTTTGATGAGGGTTAACACATGAGGATTCAATGTGATCTCCACAACAGTGTTGTCAAAGCAGTGTATAGTTCAGAGAAGAAAGAGTGATGAACATCTTAAAGGAGTAATACTATCTGCAGTTGAATGCCTTAACCTCAGCCTATAGATCTGGACCAGGTCCATATCATTTTAAATGTTGTGGGTTCTCCCAATCAAGAAGATTTGGACTCTGTGACTAGTGAACAAGTGAGTTTAGAGAGACTGCTAAGAGTCTTAACTTGAGGACGGTGTGATTTATATGTAGGCTAGACGTTACCTTCAGAGCCTCCCCTACAGACCCACAGTACCCTGGAGTAAGCTGTACGCAAAGGCTGACCAACAAGGTAAAGGGTATATTAAAATACGCTTATTACACTGTAAGATACACTGGAAGCAAGATTGTCTACAAGATACAGGGAATAGCAGGTACAGAAAATACCATGTTTAGGTGATAGGGAATGCCATAGGATGACCTTGGAGATAAAGGAATATTGTAAGATATATAGGACATACATTTAATACCACAAGATAGAATAGGAGTACTATAATATACATAGGTAAAACTTGGCATTTCTATAAGCGTTACATCTGTTGTTGTGTTTAGCTTTGAACTTATTGGATGTAATGCTCACTTTTAATCCTCACAAACGAGTGACTGTGGAACAAGCCCTGGCACACCCCTACCTAGAACAATACTATGATCCTGAGGATGAGGTGAGCTTTAAATAGATTTAGTCATACATCAACTGCTGTAACTTTTGTTGTTTGTAGCCTACTGCTGATCGACCATTTACATTTGAGACGGAGTTGGATGATTTGCCTAAAGAAAGGCTCAAATGTAAGTCACAAGTTTATGCGAGTAATTATTCTATTAATAAAATGGACTTTTTATTTATTTGGTACAGATATGATATATGAAGAAGCAATCAAATTTGTAAGTTGTTCATTTAATGGAAGTTTGTAGTACTTGATTATTTTTAAGATGAGGGTTGATAGCTAGATGGAATGAATTATGCAAGTGTATGATAAATTTAAATTAAGGGATTATTGAACTTGTTTTTCTTTTCTTTTCATTAAGAATAATACCTTTAAATTTAGGGGTATAGAGATCTAGTCTTTATTCTTAGCTATTTTGACTTGGCTACCAAGCTTGATTTCATAATTAACTTTCGGAACTTTTATATAAAAAAAAAAATTTTTTAAAACATTATGAAAAATACCATTGAATAGCCGGAGTAGCCTATGGGCCTGAAACTTAATAATAATAAAAGCAATAATAATAGTAATAAATATCAATACTAACGCTTCAATTGAAAAAAAAAAACTATTAAGTATTTATTTGATACACAGACTACATTATTGCACAGGCTGATCAGTTTAAGTTAAGTATAGGTGACACGGCCCTCGGTTGTGTAAATCCTGTACCAACTGAAAACGGTGAGGTGCAACCTACTTGTACCATGGCTCTAGGGAGTGCATCAGAACTAATTTTGATTGGACGGTTCACATATTCACCTCCTAGGAGGTGGGTATGAATATATTCACTACGAATTGAGCAATCTGATTGGACAGTTTGAACACACCATGGTACCAAGTATGGATAACCGTAACCCTCTACGGAATGTGAGGACGTGTGGTGACAACAGTTGTAGGCTTTCATTGCAGAAAGTATAACCTAAAAGTGTAAAAACTATTGGCCTAGATGAAAATATGGCACTTCATTCAAACTCTCCTCTATCCTTTTCAGCTGAATATGGTAAAACTATTGGACCTATACATGCATGCATGCATTGCAGGCAGACTTGATCCAATGGTTTTTGCGTATACTCCCTCTGGCTATACTGTTGCAATGGAAGCCTAAAAACTAGCTGTAACCATACAGTCCCTTTGGTAACGCCTTCTCAGTAGTAAATAATATGTTTATTTTCCAAACTGGCTCAACAAGTGTCTTCAAATACACAAGTGAGTTTCTTGTGACTCCACTTGCCTTGATATTTAAGATGAGAAAATAGGATGTTCCTGTGATTACAATATTAACTAGAGCACTAAGTGCAAACCCTCAGCATTAGTTTAAAACATGTAAATAAGTCACTACTGTTGAAAACAAGTCTTAAATTTTCAGCTTAAAACCATAATAGTTTGTTCTATTTATGAGCATAAATTTTAACTATGGCATTTAACATCGGCCTGCTTGTATCTCTATGATTCTTCAGGAGTTTCGAGGAGCTTTCTTTGGGCATGGGGTTACACTCCTGGGACTGATCCACACTTTCTAAAGCTCTATTACGTGCTTGACACTCGCCATAGGGTTTTATAACTCTCTCAGGACTTCGTGGCATTCTCTGGGTTTAGTAATAAACTTGGCTTGGTAGGAAAAAAAAAACCACAGGAACATTTGGACTTTCTGACATGCACACTACACAAAACTTAGGGCACACTTTTAGGGGAGCAGGCTTACTTACAGTTGATGAAGAAGCACACTTCTAGCAGCAGAGACTTCCCAACACCAGACAAAAGAATGGATATCACTAAAGCTATACAACGCAAGTAACAAATCTGAACTAGGTGCGGTAAAATTAGTATGCTCACATGAGTGTGCGTGATTCTAAATGTCAGGTAAACAAATGAATGGGCGTGGCCATATAGCAGCACTCACTGTAGTCTTTGTTTTCTCTCGTTTTCTCAAAAACTAAGCCAAAATTCCCAAATGTAGCAAATTAAAGGGACTTTAATCGTTATCTAGTCGGTGTTCCTCATTTCTCGAGGCATGAAAGTCCACCATCTTTGAGATCCACTGTTAACAGAGTGACAGACAGACAGAATGAATGACAAAAATACTACTATAAGACTACTATAACCCTCGCGCATGTGCACTGAGGGTGCCCCTGTGATTACAATATTAATAAAATAGGATGTCCCATGTGATTGCATTAATAAAATTCATTGTTCTTTTATATAATTTTTGTAGAATCCGTTGAACCAATCTGCTGCCATAGGAACCCGCTCCACTACAGTTTGAAGTATCCATCAGTAGATGGAATTTTATAACCTATACTTGCTGTTTATTTTTGTGGACTTTCATTTTTGCCAATTATTTTCTTGTACTCTGCAATCATGTGATCTTTAGTTATTCACTTATGCATTTTCTAATAAATTAGCAGCTAAACAATCACTATACAGATTGCCAGCCATATTAGTGTCTGGTTATAAAACCCTGTTTGCTCTAAATGGCCATAACTTGTAGATACCAGTGGCCACCAATCACCATTGCAAGAGAAGAGCAACTATTTGCTCCTATCCTGGCAGAATGGCTTGTGGTGACCAACAATCTACGACTTGTTAGTGATCATAAGACTAGAGAGCTTAGATGAGTGCTAGTTTAGTGCAGCCAAACCCTTTACCAATTGCTATGCGAGAATAGAGTCTAGTGGATCAGTTGGAATAATATGTACGTGGCATCAAATTAGGCGCGTGGTAAAACGCAGTAAAAATACTATTTAAAATACTCAACTTTAAATTGTAACATAATATGTAGCATTTATAACAATATAAATATGGTTTCAAAGAAGTAGTATTTTAATAAACTTTATTATAAGCTATCCAATAGCTAGCAGATTATGGTTCCTTGTGGGAAAGCATATGCTTGTATGATGAAAAGTAGTTTACTTGCATCTCTTTTGGTCACAATTTGCATGTATCTAAGTCCAAGTGATTTCCTGAGATACTATACAGGAGTGATATGATATGATAATTAGTGAATGGCCCGACGTCTCGCATTTTTTATGTCGCATAATTCTAAGCAATCAGGTATCCTATATTCCAACTGATCAGTGCATGATGCCCAGAAGTCTCCCTCAAGTATGTCCCCGCGGACTTCCTGTCCTAGATCGGCAGTCCCATGGACAGGTGGTCCTACGATTGGCAGTCCCATGGACAGGTGGTCCTACGATCAGCGGTCCCATGGACAGGTGGTCCTACGATCGGCAGTCCCATGGACAGGTGGTCCTAGGATCGGCAGTCCCCATGGACAGGCGGTCCTAGGAGATCGGCAGTCCCATGAACAGGTGGTCCTAGGATCGCCAGTCCCATGGACAGGTGGTCCTAGGATAAGTTGTCCCCTAGGACCGGCTGTCTCCTCTTAGATCCCCCTCACAAATGCTTGTAGACATCAATGGATGGTGCAGTTACAAGATCAGATTACTAGAAGCTGTCTGGAAATCCCACTGAAGCCTTTATAGTTTTCATACAAATACCTTCTAACCCTTTACCAAGTGAGTACATATATTGCTGAGAGTTTAGACTCTATTTTCTCAGAGGAAGTAATCAAGTTTTAAAATAATTAACACCAAAACTAAAGTCATTTTTTACAAAAAGGTATTAGCTATTTATGACATCTATATTAAACAACAACAAAAAAAGCCTATCCAGTTCCAACTCGTGCATTTTACCCTAATCTGTAAGCATCATTGAAATGCACAGCGAAACCTTTTTAGCCTAACGATTTGTGGCGATAAAAAAATTCTTACTCTTCCATAGAGTGGGTGGAGCTTTCAAAACTTTGAAACAAGTTTTAACTTCATTAAGTTGATCAACTCTGTGTAAAAGTCATAGAGATGACGTATTTCGTATATGTGAAGCTAATGTGTCCTAATATTAGATTCACCTACTGTTCCAACGGGACACGTGGTCCTAATTGATCGATCGAGACACACGAGCCTCTAGAGTTAGGGACAAACGTCGTCTGGGGGGACATCAGGTATCTGCAGACCGACATAGACTCGTTTGTTCCGTTCCTCTCGCTAATTGGGTGAGACCACAATCAATAGATGATGTGATATCCTGTGACTTTTGCGCGTGTTATATTGCCGTGGACAACTCTCCAGCAGCAGCCGCGTCAAAGGATGCCCTGAGCAGTGACTTGGACTTTGGATGTTGCTTTGCTTACCGAGTCTCGCTAGCCAGACCCTTTACCTAACCGTTAGTGCCCGATAGATAAGGGTCGTTCAAGTATGAAACTCCTGACAACGTGGACCGTATATAGTGCTGCAGTGCACGGCTGAGGCACTCATCACAGCCCACGCTACCTCTCACCCAGCCCTGCCGATTCGGAGTACAACGACAAGGTACCACAGAGGACCTGCTGTATTTTGAGTCTAGGTGGGCTGACTATGTAAGGGCAACAAAGCTGGAGGGAACAAATGTTATTCAGTTCCCTCACCAGGAATGGTGGGGGTAGCTTGACTGAGGACCAAGTATTCTCAGAGCCTTAGCAATAATGGAAGAAATCCTATGGTGTCAAGGGTGATTTTGCAAAACATGAGGAAATGTGGTGATGAGCCAGTGCGTGCCTTCGGAGCCAAATTGGAAGGATAGCCAAGTATTTTATGCAGAAATACCCAAATTGTGAGGCCAATGTGGACTACATGGAAGCCATGGTCAAAAATGTGCTATGTCGAGGCCTGGAAGACAGTGAAATTCAAATGGATCTGCTTGGAGGCAAAAGCCAGGACATGACGTTGGAACGAGTCCTCAGGTTTGTTGAGGCCAAAGAGTCTGGAAAGAGGTCAGCATTCTGTCTATTGTTGCCCCAGTCGACAGATTATGTAGCTGGGAGCTCCTACAGGAAGCAAAAGAAGGTAGTACCTGAAGACCAGGAAACCTACATATACAGTGGGACCAAGGGGCACGGACGGAACCCACCAACAAGGATTAAGAGAACAGAGTGCCCTGCTTATGGCAGCAAGTACAAATCTTGCAATAGGGACAACCACTTTGAAAAAGTAAGCCGGGATAAGGTCAGCACAAAACCTAAAAATGTTGAGCACGAGGATATTGTGTCTTATGTCCTTTGCCAGATCACCTCAGCAAGCAGAAAAGAAGCAATTAAAGCTGGGCTATAGATAGCTACCTCTGGTATTCAGGGGAGACCAGTATGACTATATTGGCTTTGGAAAGAAAGTATACTGGTATTTCAATACAGCTGTTTCAAACTGCATGCAGCTGGTTTAGTCCAAGTAATAAGTAGTTAGATTGGCTATTCTAGCTGCATTTACTAGACCATTTACAAATAGCACTGTAAGTTTAAAATTAACATCTAGCACAGCCAGTTTGGTTTTCAAGCATGCTGAGTTGGTCAAGTCTCAACAATGCCTGGTGCTAAATTTCTACCAAGCTCTTCTATGCTCCTGATGGCCATGGAAATCCTAAAAACAAGGATTCTTTAAGGTGAACACTGTAAGAAGTGAGTTTTATATAGCAAGATGAAGCAACACCAGCAACTTCCTCAGTCACTTGCTCACTTACCACCCAACTAAATTCAGTAAGGTCGAACAAAAAGAACGCTTACTCAAGACCAGCAGAGCTCATCTTCAAGTATAGCTTCAGTTATCTCTTGTTGATGTCCCAAGCAGTACGATCGCAACAAAAAAATATATAAAAATATAGTGTATTTACTTAATATAGTAAACTATATCTGTATTGCTGATATAACCCAGCTTTAGTATAGATCACCATGCATTAGATGAGGTTACGAAGAAATGGTAATGTCCAGGCCAGTGCTGAACAAGGCTCAGACCCCTGAAGCAACGAACTTATTTACGCATGAACAAATCTAAATCATTCACGCACGCACTTTCACGTATTTTTGTTTATTTCATCTCTTTAGTTACCTGTTTTTTAAGTTGTTCCTGAAGTTATAAAAAAGAACTGTTCATAACTGTTTAACTGCTCAGAATTCTTATAGTTAGCTAGGCTAGTCTAGCTGGTTATTTGGTGTTCCCGTGACACTATAGCTACGGGTGGTCCTTTGTCAATTCCTCCTATTACTCCGTTACTGCCAAAATCTGCCAATTAACAAGGTGATCGGAGTTACGCCCGCTCAGGTAAAGAAACAGTCCAATGCGCAACTGTACATCCAACTGCAAGCAGACATCTTTATAAAGGTAGATTACGACCACTTCAGAATCACACTGAAGATGTCGCAAGTGCAGGTGACTATGAATGCCATAGCTGACACTGGCTGCCAGAGTTGTTTAGCTGGCTTTGAGGTTGTCAAAAAACTTAGTGTTTTTTTTCTTCCAAAAGACCTCATCCCTCTGTCACCATCAAGATGCAAGATGCACTTATTTGGTGCCATTATCTGGGATAAGCACTAAGAGTAATGAATTGTCTACTTGGCAGATGGTTTTATGTGACAGACAACACCACTACACCCGGATGACCGGTACCATACTACATTCATTACTCCATGGAGATGCTACAGATATCGCATTGCTCCTCAAGGCTATATTGCTTCTAGTGATGGGTACACCGGGAGATGTGATGGAGATCACGTCCTCCATCCCTAACAAAGCCAAATGTATCTATGATACATTACTGTGGTCTAACACTATCAAAAATAGCTTTTTTCAAGCTGCCAATGGGCTCGATACTTTGCTCAAGACAAAGCTGAATTTGCAGGTTTTGAAATCACAAGTAACTCTGTACGACCATGCAAGAGGTATATCAAGGACATCGTGGAATTCCCAACTCCACAGAACCTAATGGATAACGAGACTTGTTGAAACAGAGCAAAACATTCTATTGGGATAAAGCACTTCAGCAAGCATTCAAGAAGTGAAAACACACTATTGTCAACGAAATACACAAAGGCGTAATAATCTTTGACGAAACCATGCCCACTTGTCTGGCTACATCCTACTGGTAAGAAACATCCTGCCAGAATGGTGGTCCACGATAACGTACACACTGTTCATGTTTGCCCCAATACCTCACCCCATCCAACCTCATAGCAGGTGTGTACATTGATGAGCAAACCCATGTTACCAAGAGAAGTTCGACTCCATCAGCTACGTATGTCTGCCCTACACTCTAATCATATCATCAACTGGGAGCAGGTTCAGGTTACCACAACATCTGATGAAGACATATTTCTCCTTCTATATGAGTGGATTTCCCATATCTATTCAGGACTACCATCAGTACAAGCAAAACCTATGGTGTAATCATTTATAAGGACCGAATTGTCTTCCCACCCTCATTGAGACAAGTTTGCCTCTCTGCTTTTCACACCGCTTTTGCAGTCATTGCAAAAGCGGAGACATCTATATTCCAGCCTATTATCACTAATGACATTCAGACTACTAGAGTAAACTGCCTTCACTGCTCCATTCCAGGCAGCACTACCACCCATACCCCCTACATTGTCAACGTACCCCTTTCAGTGTATTTGTGCGGACTATTTCCAGTACCAAGGCCACACTTACCGTGTCATTGTTGACCGCTACTCTAACTGGCCCATTGTTGAGAGGGCAGAAGATGGACTACAGGACTAACCAAGACATTGAGACGCACATCTGATCCCAATACAAAGATTGTCTCCTGCCATATGTTTGTTTGAAGTGAAGGACCTCATCCCACCCTAAGTGGGAATTACCGCCATTTATCACATGGAGAGAGACCCTACAACTTCGAGAAGAAGCCCTACGACATCGTCACCTGCGTCACCAAGAGAAATGGAGCGAGTATACCAAAGCCTACCTTCTCTACGGGTTGGTGACCATGTACGAATTCAAATAAAAAACTTTAATAAAGTTGTAAATGCACACATGCATATCATTAAACATGGCTATTAACAATGAATATATATAATAGTGATTCAGCAGTAAAATTAATCTGTCAGATAAAACAGGCTCTCTTGTAGTCTAGTAGTTAGTTCAAGTTGTACATTTTCAGCACAATCTGCAGTAAACTTAGATACACCTAAAGTGTTCTTTGTTACAACTGGCTAATTTTTATAGCTATTGCTAACTTTGACTGCACGCTCAACTGGGGCCACTCCAGGTGCCTAACCTTAACCAGTGTTATTAAAAGCTCATTGAATTGACTTGTCATGGTTAGTTTCAAGCTCATATGCGCTTGGCCTCTGAGTGGCCTTCTAGTGAGTAAAACTAAAAGAGATGATACAGACACGTTCTATGGGAATAACTCAGGATGAGGTGTGGGAAGGTATGGTGAAGTGATTAGTGTTAATTGGTCCTGAATGGGCATGAACAATACCTCCGGGTTGTAGAGGCCTCCACAGAGGCCCAGCCTTTTAATCTCAAAATATGGTATGTTGATGTTGTTCGGGACTATGCCCCTACACAGGACTGAGCCAAGGTAAGACAAACAAGTCATGAACAATTAACACCAGCCTAGATAGTTATTGATATTCATGCATGAACCACTAGTGGTTGTATCACTGTATATCTCATATAAGTGTTGTAAGTTATGTGTATTTGGTTGCTAATGGTCTTTACCTATCTTATACTCTAAGCCGCCCCGTTGCAAGCACCACCTGCGTGCCAGCGATAGGGCATTGGCTGTCTAAGTGGCGATAAGGGTCGTTATTATTCTGGGCAGGCATTTATGATGCCTACTCATTTGGTCCTTCAAGCCGGATTTTTTATTTAAAGGATCAGCGGCAGAGTTTTACCATGACAATTGAACAAACTCTAGACACCTTGGGTACGAGGAGCTCTCTTCACAGACCTGCTTGATATTTCACCTACTTGATTTCACCTGAATCTGTGAATTGAATGCCAACCACACTAGGTCTCTAAAATGTCAGACACGTATCTTCTGGATTTCACTTCGACCATCCTACAATCGGCATGGACGACGAAAGATCTCCGGACTTAGCAAGCGCCATCGAGGAGCTCAAGAGAAAAAGAGCAGCCCGCCGAGGGCTGATAATGAAACAGATAAAGAAACTCACAACCATCAGAGGGCCAACCTTTAGAGTCCTATGACTCTGATGAATTAAGAGCTATTTTTAAGGAAGCTCAGCAAGAGATAGAGACGGAGAAGGGTCAGCAGGCTCAACTGGAAGATCTTCTGGAAGACTTTTCCGAGGAACTAGAAACCGAGAGAAAAGAAGGCCTCAAGTCTGAAGGAAACCACTTAGAGTTGATTAAGGCTGCCCGTCATGCTGTGGCATGTCGCAAGGCATATGATGACTGCCAAGTTCTAGAGGATCAACTGGAAGAGCTGAAGAGTCATCCTGATCCAACAACATCAGTCTTCAACCAGTTAGCAGAGACCTACAGAACAGAAGCCAAGGCATGTCTGCGCGCAGCTGTGAGCGTCAAGACAGATAGCAGAGTAGCCCCTCTCTTGGAAGCACTGAAAGCCGAGCTGACCAAGCTGTCTATCAGTATCTTCGAAGCCACTGAAGCAAAGGGAGACAAGGCCAAATACTCAAGCACAGAGTCCAGACCCACGTCCAGTGGAGCGGCCCCTCTCAACTTAGACGTACCCATGTTCAGAGGTGATCCACTTGAATGGAAACACTTTGAACACATGTTCCTGGCTGTGATTAAGACGCGAGCATCACACCTGTTCGAGCTGGAAAAGAAATGCTTGCTTTTGAAAGCGATGGGGACCCCTCAAGCGAGAAGCATTGTGGAAGACTTCCAAGAGGATGATACTGGCTACAAGAAAGCCTTAGAAACCCTTCATCAGGCATACGGTCAGGCTCAAGTCGTTTACCCGATCTTAGTGAAACGGATGACCACCCCAGACCACTATACCTATGATCAGGCTGGACTACAGAGACTGAAGGACAAGGTGGTGCGCAGCTCTGACAGTATTCAAGCCGTAGTGGGAGACTCTGTGTCTCAGTTCATCACCCATTACGTCCGGCAGTATTTTGACAAAAAACTGAATGAGGAATGGGAAAGGCACATAGCTGGAAGCAAAGATATGCCTCAGTAGATGACCTGCGCAAGTTCATCGACGACGTGCTATGGCAGAAACAGCTTCCCCTTGACGAAAGCTCACCTCACTCAGCATCCAGTGCACCTTCAGGTTACGAAGCCAAGGCTCCGACGTCAGGAGCGGTGACCACAAGAAGAACCTTCGCAACAGTTCAATGAAATGCCCTCTCTGCGGGGACAAGCACACCCTGTCAAGGTGCTCCATGTTTCTCGAGTATGACACAGACAAGAGGAAAAAGGTTTTACGAGATAGACGCTTGTGCAATTGTTTCGGAGATGATCACGGCTACCGAACTTGCCCATCCAGATACAGTTGCAAGACCTGCAAACGTAAGCATCACTCCCTGTTTTCATCGGGACAAGGCACCCACTGAAGCTACTACTACATCCCTCAGCAGGATCAGAGCCAACTGAGAGCCAGGAGGGGCAACTCTGTTTTGTGGACACAGCCATCATAAAGGTCTCGGGCGAAGGAAGACAATCTCTAGCAAAGGGAGCCCTGGACTCTGGAGCTAACCTCATAACAGAGAAGCTAGCCTCAGAACTGAAGCTCAAGAGAATCCCAAGGGAAGCGCCTTATGCATACCACTAATGGGATCCACAAAGCAAGGGGGGGGGGGGAACCCTGGGATTTCCCCACCCTGAGCAGAGTTTCCCCCCCCTATGATTTTCGCCTATACTTATTAAAACATACAAAAAATACTTTTCCTCCCAACTTTTCTTGTAGGTAAGCCTAGATTTGTACAATTTCTTCAGGCTAGCCTTTGAATGCTTTAGGTTGGAGCGTTTGGGATTGCCTCCGCCAATGTTCATCTTTATATTACGTCCCTCTGCTGCACTTCTTCCCTCTACTGCACTTCTTCCCTCTACGGCCCTTCTTCTCTCTGCTGCACTTCTTTCCTCGCCTCTTCTCTCTTCCTCACTTCCTCCCTCACTCCTCACTCTCTCTGCTGCTGCACTGCTCGAATCTGTTCCTTGTGTTCCACCAATTCATAGCTATCACATTTGCTTTTTTTTGGTTCGGATTCACTTCCTTTGGAGCCACAAGGTCTCATTTTCCTAAAATACTTTCTGATATCCATTAGCTACTACTCAGCAACTTCTACAGTCTGCCAAAGCAACAAATATACCCTTACCAACCAGGCAGTACCCAGACTCCGTGTGGTCGCTCATCCTCAGAATCAAAATGAAATCCTGAACAATCCCACCATCAAAGGACTCAAGTTAGCCAATCCAGATCTGGGAGGGTCCCTTGACCTGGTGATTGGTGTGATTGACGGACACGACTGCTTGGAGGATGAAGCAGTCATCCGGATACCCAAGCTAAAGTTAGTCCTGACCAATTCCATCTTTGGGTGGTGTATCACCAGACAACTTCAGTCGAATGCTTCCACCCCAGTTTTCAAGCAAGTGGCTCCTCAGGCTGACGGAGCCCCATGATGCCATCCACAAGCTATGGAAACTAGACAAAGTCCCAGAGGTAAAGTCTCTTACTGACGATGACCAGCGAGTAGTTCGTCTCTTCGAGAATACACACTCACGGACTGAGAAAGAACGCTACATGGTTTCTCTTCCACGCATCCAGCAGCCCCCGGACCTAGGAGAATCCAGGGCTCGCGCAGTAAGAAGGTACATTAACAACGAGAAGACCCTGAAAAGAAGGGCAAGCTCGATCAGTTTGTTGTAGTCCTCAGAGAATACCCAGAGATGGATCATGTGGAGAGAGTCCCCCAGAATGAAATTAACAAGCAGCCTTCATCTACATACCGGTGCACTGTGTTTTCAAAGATTCCTCCTCGACCACTAAAGTCCGAACCGTCTTTGACGCTTTGGCGAAAACCAGCAACAACATTTCCCTGAACGAGACGTTGGAAACCGGCCCCAACCTTTATCCTCGTCTGGAGGACGTTCTCATTCGCTTTCGCTACCACCCCATTGGACTCACCGTGGAAATAGGAAAAATGTTCCGGGAGATTCTTCTGAGCATGGACGAGCAGGACTATCACAGATTCCTTATTCGAGAGGAGAACGGATTTTTGGCCGACTACTGCATGAAAAGGCTTACTTTGGGTGAAGTCGTCACCATACTTGGCCACCCTGGTCCGACTCGTTGATTGCACTACAGTGGCTCCACAAATCCCCAGCGCAGTTGAAGACATTTGTGGCCAATCGTGTGATGGCTATACAGTCATTGAATCATTGGAGACATGTAGACACTTATTGTAACCTGGCAGATCTCCTGAGCAGAGGGATGGAGGCAAGAGCGTTGATTGACAACCAGCTTTAGTGGCACGGACTGCCCTGGCTCCTGCTCGGGCCTGCACACTGGCCCACCAAACTAATTCAACTCAACTCTACTCTTCCAAAAGTACAGGTGACGTGCCTGGCAATTCATATCGTGCAGCCTCCGAAGCCGCTTTGGAAAAGATACTCCTCATTCAACCATTTGACGAGGATAGTTGCTTGGTTGTTCAGATTCTGCAACAGTGCATGCAAATTTGCAGTCACCATCAAGGACGACGTTGTCACCACAGCAGAAACAAGGAAGTCCAGGATTCGCACCCTCCGATTATCACAGGAAGAAGAATTGAGTGACGTGCTGGATGTCTACAAACAGAAAAAGTCTTTCCCAAAGGACATCACCTGGCCAAACTGCTGCTCACAATGGACAACGATGGCCTCCTTCTAGCTTGCAGCCGTGTACGGGATCCAGCTAACCCCAAGCAACCCAAGAAACTGATCGTTCTCTCTACACGTTCAGCTGCAGTCCAGCTGATGGTCAGGACCTTACATGCTACTTATGGCCACTCTGGGGTCGAGGCACTTCACTCCATCTTAGGAAGTACGTACTACATGACTGGTTTACGGAACCTCATCAAGAGGATCAGCAAGGAGTGTGCGGAATGCCGACGGACATACGCCAACCCTCTGGGATGTCAAATGGGCTTGCTGCCAAGTTTGTGGACCACTCCTGCTGCTCCTTATGTACACACAGGTATAGATTTTGCTGGCCCCTTTCACGTCAAGACAGGCTATACTAGAAAACCTATAATGTTAAAGACATATGCCTGCGTCTTCATCTGTCTGTCGACTAGAGAAGTCCACATTGAGTTGTGTACAGATCTATCCACTACTGAGTTTCTCGCTTCACTTCGTCGTTTCATCGCTCCCAGAGGAGTTCCAGCCCACATCCACTCGGACAATGGCACCAATTTTGTGGGTGCAAAGACCAAGATTCGGGAAATTCAGCAGATGATGGTGTCAAAGCAGACACGGAACACAATCTCTCACTTCTGCACACAAATCGAGCTGCAATGGCACCATATATCAGTGAGAGCACCACACTTCAGTGGAATCTGGGAGGCGGCGATCAAATCTATGAAGCAATTACTTCGGAAGGTGATTGCCCCCCACCCACTCAGGTTCGACAAGCTGTACACGGTTCTAGTGGAGGTAGAAGCCATCTTCGAGGCCCATGGCTCCCACTCATCCCACTGATTCTATGGAAGATCTGGACCTCACTCCCGGCCATTTCTTGATTGGGAGGCCATTTAAAGCTCCACCGTGCAAGCCAGCTAGCACTGCCAAGATCACCAGCCTCATGAGATGGGCTCTTGTGAACCATCTCACTCAGGATCTATGGACCAGGTGGCTGAGCTCCTACTTGCAGTCCAGAGTACAGATGTCCAAGTGGCATCAACCTGGGCCACAGCCAAAACCAGGCAACATAGTCTTCATAAAAGATGAGGTTCTCAGATATCGTGAATGGCCCTTGGCCAAGATAGTTACCGTCTATCCTGGTGATGATGGACAAGTTCGGGCCGTCAAAATTATGTGCAGAGGCAAAGAGCTGCTCATCACGTCATTCCCTTCCTATCAGTGGATGAAGACAACACTACTTCTGCTTGTTTTCCCCGAGAATGGCCACACTAACGACCACCTCTCCTCAGCATCAAACAGTCTGACCATTACTCTCACCCGGGAGGATGTTCGGGACTATGCCCCTACACAGGACTGAGCCAAGGGAAGACAATCAAGTCATGAACAATAAACACCAGCCTAGATAGTTAATGATGTTCATGCATGAACCACTGGTGGTTGTATCACTGTACATTTCAACCTGGGTGTGACAATCAGCCTCACATCAATACCAAAAATAGCTTTCATTTAGCTATAGTTATGAAGGGTATGTATGTTTGATAAAACCAAGTAAAGTATAGTGGTGGTGATCCTGATGCTTATTCCATAGCATATTACTTTTTATTATCAAAATACAACAATAAAAAAATCATATTTTAATACTATTTCACTAAAAGTCTGTGGACATTTTTTTTTTCAAAGTAACTTTGAACCATCTGACTTTCAAGTGATAAATTATTCATCATGAATACTGTACCAGCATTTGGTAGGTCACCTCATTTCTTCCTATCAATTCCTTAACAATGTCTGTCTGTTCAGTGTCGTTTGCTTTGTCTTTATGACTATACACCAAAATGGTATCATAAAAGTGCTCTACTTTCATCACAACCATCAATTCTTCTCTCTTTACCCAAGAAGCCAAAGACAACTGATTTTCCATAATGACAGCAGTAAATACAGACCGAGTTCTGTAGTTAGTACTGATGATGAAGAGTCATCCTGATCGCCATCAATACAGTGTAACCTCTGATACTGAACTCTCTAGCGAGCAAATCATTAAAGCAAACAGCCTGTAATTTGTGAACGGAAAGCCTTTTGTAACCACACTTGAAAATAATGCCTAATACAAGTTTGTCCTTGTTCTCATAGATTTGTGTTCAAGCTGAGCTTCAGAATGATGAAAACTTTAACAAGAACAATATGGCTACTCTCTTTAACAACTATTAGTCTGTCTTGAGGTACAATATAAATTAGTAGATACTGAACGGGCCCAGTGATGGACACGCCCACATCCCTTAATATTGAACCAGACTGTACGACCCCGCTGGCGCTGGCAGTAAGCAAGACGCAGCCACTGGCGTTGGCTTGCAGCCTCGTCTAAGCTTGCCTAAAGTGCACACTCCTACTGATAGCAACTCAATAGGTTTGGGAAATCATACAAGGATACATGAACATTGCAGAACATAGAAAGGAAGGGCAGAGGCCAGTGGTCATAATCAGAATCATGAATATGATTAAGATTGAACAGGTAAGGTACATTTAGGCGAGTGTTAATAAGTTCTAATTGTCACTCTGTCTGGGTAGAGTCCCAGACAGATACAGCAGCCATGTGTGGCCAACTTATGTATGCACCAGTTAGCTAGCTAAAGCTCATGTTATAGAAAGAGTTATCAAATCTAGCATAGTCAGAAACAGAAAGGTTAACCTTTTTTCAGGCGTAGAAAGATTGAGTGAGAGTATTCAGAATGTGTAGAGATTTCAAATTGGTAGGATATAAGAATGCAAGTGAGCCTAACGGGAAGCTTGAACAAAAAATAAAAGGGACAAGGTTTTAGTAGAACATTTGTAGGTTATTTGATTACAAATCTAGACACACTTGAAATACATAACTTCGGCTTGTAGTTTCTCATCTGCCCGTGCTAACCAGTATTTCCAGATTGAATTTAAAATTCACCTCACCCTGCAGTCCAAGTAACAATCATTCCACTGTTTATTTTATAGTAAGCACTGTATGGAACCTCACGACATTAGTGACTGACTCTGAGTTGGACTTCAGAAAGACGTCAAAATATAAAAAATATAGGCTATTTAATTATAGAGCACTACTATAAGTTCCTCACAACTCAGTGCCTAGCCTTTAGACAACCCACTAAATTACCCAGCTCACGTATATCATTACAACACTCTATAAAGACATCTTACATAAACAAACATCCACATGCGAATGAGCGAGCACACACACATGCATTCACACACAGTCAGTCTGAAAGCTGCACTGTGTCATATGTGCATACCGGTCAGTCGTGACATGAACAAATACAAGGCAAACTGCACAAACAAGCAAACAAAAACCAAAGTGGTGCAGGTTCATAAAATCTGTGACACTGAAGAGAAATCCTAAGAGAGAGAAGAAAGGAGCTGAAGAAAGCTAACGACATTCCCAAATCTTGATTGTTTGATCCACACTTCCTGAAACCACATAAGGTGCTGACTTATGAAAATCTACACACAAAACAACAACAACAACAACAAACAACAACTCAAAGGCAGCACAAAATAATGAAGAAATCTACAAAAAACAACAACAGCTAAAATACCACACAACAATGCACACAGTACTGCAATTCTAATTGGCGAGCGAGCGTAGCGAGCGAGACACTTACAGGGGTAACACAATTGAAAATCGGGGATGTTTATTTATTCATTTATTTGTATATATGTTTGGACGTACGTATGTAATTAAACGCGCGCGCGGGGAACTTTTTTCTCCAAAAAACACGGCTTTTTAGGCTTGACCCCAGTTTATTCTGAAAATACAGCATTAAGCAAGCCTTACTTCATACTTAAAGCTCCAAAGTGTGAGAAAATTTCTGTGAAAACGCTTGCTTTTCAAGAAACAAAAAGTTGATTCGACCGGTTACTATGGCATTGAAGACCCTGTTCCAGACTTAATTTCAAAACTTCGCCGTTTTAGGGGGGATACGGAGCTAAAATTACAAATAATAACACTGGTTTATTTTTTTTATCGTAGCTGAGAGCTTGTTCAAGAGTTACTGGTAATTGAGATTATCAGAATGGCAGATGTTTGATACTACAAAAGTTACCATTAATCAGGTAAGAGAGTGATTTTGTATTTGGTTGCTGGAATAAAAGGTCATAACGGCTATTATAGTTTTTGCATGAACTAAGCTAAAACATAGTAACAATACTTAGTTTTATGTTACCTAACTATCAGGCTCGCTCGCCATTTGTGCTCAAGCACACCACTAGTAATAGCACACAGCACTGTAAATCTAATAACAGCACACAGTACTATAAATATAATAATAATACACAAGAACTGCAAATCTAATAACCAACGATTCTGCCTGAGCTGGCTAACAGATGCCACAAAATAATTTATCTCTTCTAAATCACACTGATATACCCCATTCGCCCTCCGGATTGCCAAATTCATATCCAACTTGTCTACCATACAAAGATATATCTCTATCTTGTCCAATTCACACTTATCTTATCCTCACTTGAACAGGATAAGGTGAACAGGACAAGATGAATTGTGAACAGGACAAGATGTAGTGTGAACAAGACAAGATGGAGCGTGAAGAGGACAAGATGGAGCGTGAACGGGACAAGATGGAGCATAAACGGGATAAGATGGAGTGTGAACGGGACAAGATGGAGTGCGAACAGGACAAGATGGAGCGAGAACGGGACAAGATGGAGCGTGAACAGGACAAAATGGAGTGTGAATAGGACAAAATGGAGTGTGAATAGGACAAGATGGAGTGTGAACAAGACAGCATGGAGTGTGAACAGGACAAGATGGAGTGTGAATAGGACAAAATGGAGTGTGAATAGGACAAGATGGAGTGTGAACAAGACAGCATGGAGTGTGAACAGGACAAGATGGAGTGTGAACAAGACAAAATGGAGTGTGAATAGGACAAGATGGAGTGTGAATAGGACAAGATGGAGTGTGAACAAGACAACATGGAGTGTGAACAGGACAACATGGAGTGTGAACAAGACAACATGGAATGTGAACAGGACAAGATGGAGTGTGAATAGGACAAAATGGAGTGTGAATAGGACAAGATGGAGTGTGAACAAGACAACATGGAGTGTGAATAGGACAAGATGGAGTGTGAACAAGACAAAATGGAGTGTGAATAGGACAAGATGGAGTGTGAATAGGACAAGATGGAGTGTGAACAAGACAACATGGAGTGTGAACAGGACAAGATGGAGTGTGAACAAGACAAAATGGAGTGTGAATAGGACAAGATGGAGTGTGAATAGGACAAGATGGAGTGTGAACAAGACAACATGGAATGTGAACAGGACAAGATGGAGTGTGAATAGGACAAAATGGAGTGTGAATAGGACAAGATGGAGTGTGAATAGGACAAGATGGAGTGTGAATAGGACAAGATGGAGTGTGAACAAGACAGCATGG
>WLWD01002257.1_pt1 | contig 90659 bp, 80 predicted proteins | sample 6712731 | NCBI WGS metagenome assembly WLWD01 (sample SAMN12718690, study PRJNA576275) | sponge metagenome | isolation source: marine sponge | host: Mycale hentscheli | place: New Zealand: South Island, Marlborough, Capsize Point | collected 2014-11-01
GTGTCCTTGCAAGACTACTAAGCAGCTGGAGATTCTGTGTAAATCCCAAGTTCCAGCCGGGTACACTGCCACCAGAATTGGTCTATGGGTAGTCTGGCGCTCTCCTATCAGCAACCTAAAGCTATCCTATCACTTCCCAACTAGCCTCGAAAGTATTCAAGGAAGTTATAATGAAAGTGAATTAGATATTAGCTAATAAGGTATGGTGCAGATAAAAAGAAAGACAGAGACCAACTGAAACTGGGTGGAGTGACTACGATGATTTTATAGCCATCCACCCACATAGTGAAACATAAAAAGAAAGAGGTGTGTGAGCATGCTCAAAGTGATACCATGTGTGTCTAAAGTTAGTTCTGAATATTTAGTTCCAAAACTGTGAAACCAGTGTGGGGTGGTAGCTGATGATGTAGCAGCTGACCACAATTACGTGCACAGTCACTGCACACCCAGCTCCTCCCCCTGGTATCTCTGCAACAGTTCTGTGGGTGGCCCCACATCCCCCCTCGCGAAGACCAGCGCCTGGAAGGAAAGCTGCAACCTCAGCATCATCAGGGTCAGCCACAGAATCTTCTTCTGTGTCAGCTTCATCTATTTCGTCATCTTCCATCATGGGGTTCTCCATTTCACTCTCAAGAGACTCCCAAGCATGCCGACTGAGGCCATCTGCATTTCCATTCCTGGAACCTTCTCTGTATTGAATACACACATCATATTGCATTATTTTAAGGGCCATTCCTTGCAATCTTCTATTTAATGTCTTTGATGTTAGTAGTGAAGTCAGGGGCCGGTGATCAGTAAGTACAGTAAACGACGCTCCAAACAGAAAGTGAGCAAAATGTTTAATGGATTCCACTACAGCTAGTGCTTCTAACTCAGTGGCAGAATAGCGACACTCGGCACCCTTTAGTTGGCGACTGTAGAAGGCAACGGGATATTCTGCTCCATCCCTGACAACATTAAGGACCGAACCAATGCCAATGCCTAAGGCATCGGTATGCAACTGAAAAACATCTGATAAACATGGCACAGTTAAAACACAATAATTACAAAGAGACTTACGCAAGTGATGGAAGGCCCCCAGCATCTCCTGACTCCACCTCACATTCCCTGGTGCCTTAGCCGAAGTAGCAGGTGTAAGTAGAGCAGAGTACTCCGCAAAGTTAGGAATAAACCTCCGGTAATATCCCACACTACCAAGGAATGCTCTCAAGTCTCGTTTAGTAGTAGGTTGACGAAATTCCGCCATAGCCTGTGCTCTGTGTTCAGGTACAGTGCGTCCAGCTTAAAGAGTAGAAAGTACAGATCTCAAAACTTAGACTAGTTGCAATCACAATAAGCTTAGCCATACCTTTTTTGTGTTGTTAGATCCCAATCCACTCGAAACTAAGTCATATAAAACAGCATAAGTATAAGAACTACGCTTCTCTATAGACATTCCATACATTAAGCGCCATTTTTTTTGACGTCACAAATTTGTCCTCCCTACGTCACAACTCGTAGTTAAACTTGAGCTGCGCGGCAATAAGCTAGAACCTCCATATCCCGCGCCTTACCAGCGTGTCCAACATCCCCTGGTTTAGTTCACAAATGCGCAAGCGCAACACTCTGACATCACAAATACGTCGTCATTGAGATAAGAGCTTCCGCAAACGTCACAACTTGCACCGAAAATACTAACACTCTCACAAAAACATTTTTATTTCCCTTAATTTTCAAGATAGGGTTTTCAGATTAAAATACAACTATTTAGGTATTTTATATTAAATTCCCAAGACACTTACTTCAAAATTGCAAAATTACCAGCTTAAAGCATTTGGGGAGTTTAGTTTTTTATAAAAAATGAAATTAAAAATAAGTAAAATAGTATTAAAATATAAAAATTTGGTACAAATCGAATTAATGAGCCATAGATTCAGTCTGCAAAATCTTTAGACACTCGAATTCAATTTACTCTTTTTCTGGCTTAAAAACGTCAAAATATCCTCCATTTATAGGGTCACTTCTTCTATCTATTACCACAGTTGTGACCACAAACCACAATTTTTTAAAACATAATCAATTTCAATATATATTAATTTGTGTGTGTGTGAAGTTTCAGCTTCCTGACATCAATCTGACTGCACATGTATACATTTAAAGAACAATTAACAAAAAACAGAACTTTCTACTCTTTAAGCTGGACGCACTGTACAGGTATCCTACCACAGCCTACTCTGTGCCCAAGATAATCAAGATGACGTCTACCCCATTGGCACTTCCCAGGTTTTGCAGTAAGACCAGCATCTTTCAGAGCCTCAAGCACATGCGTCACGTGCTGTAAATGTTTTCCAATTGTCTGAATATACTAGCACGTCATCTATATACACAGAAGCAAACTCTCTGCAATTCTCAAGCACTTTTTCCATCAAGTTCTGGAAAGTGGCTGGTGCATTGCGCAAGCCAAAGGGCATACGCCTAAATCTAAACTTCCCCCAAGGGGACACAAAGGTAGTCAGATCTTTCGAAACTTCTTCCATCTGGACCTGGTAAAACCCCTTCGATAGGTCAAGCTTTGACAATACCTTAGCACCACCTGCTCTCTCCAAGACATCATCTAAAGAAGGAATGTATTGCTGTACTTGGGGTGTTCTAGCATTTAGCCTTCGCTAATCTATGCATAGATGCACTTTCCCATCAGACTTAACTATAGGCACACAAGGAGAGGCCCAAGCACTCTCAGATGGCTCAATTATATTCGACTCAAGAAGAAGGTCAATTTCTCTCTTCACACCATCTTTGAGCCTATCTGGCACTCTATAAGGTCTTTGAGAGATAACCTTGGTTCCATCTTCAACCTCTATTTTCATCTTAGTAACAGATGTTTCCCCCGGTATTTCACTCATAACTGACTTGTAATCATTAAGCACTTCAAACAATTCCTTCTCATCAAACCCATCACATAACTCACTCTTTAAGAAAACATTTCCCTCACTATCCTCAGCAATAACTGTCAATGCACACACTTCCCATTCACGCTCTCTAAACTTCTTGGTCATTCACATGAACGTTCTTACTCCTCTTCCTTCCATCAACCTCTTCAATCAAATAATTAACAGCACTAAGTTTCTTTTTCACAATATAAGGTCCCTCCCAGGAATCATCTAGTTTAGCTACCATCCCAGGTATTCGACACAAAACTTTCTCTCCCTCACATAAAACACGCTCACTTTTCCCTTTATCATAGTAAACTTTCCTCTTTGCACTCTCAACTAATCCATTTCTTACAGCTACATCCCTCAACACTTCCAATCTGTTGCACAAATCTTCAGTCCAAGCTCCCAATCCCAATCCTTTCCCAACTTTACCTCTCCATCCTTCATAGATGACATCAAGAGGTGTTCGGACATGCTGTCCATAGACTAACTCGAATGGACTGAACCCAGTGGTTCTGTTTGAGGCTTGTCTAAGAGCAAATAAAACAAATGGGATTTGTCCGACCCAATCCAAACCTAGTGCTCTCGCCTTCCCTAACATAGCTTCGAGGGTGGCATGAAGTCTTTCTAGTACTCCGTTAGTCTGTGGGTGGTAGGCTGTTGTATGTAATTTTTCAATACCCATCAAAGAAGTTAACTGTTTAGCCAATGCACCAGTGAATTGGGTTCCCCTATCAGTCAAAATTTGTTGTGGTAAACCCATGCGGCTAAAAATGTCAATGACTGATTCAGCTACTGACTTAGCAGTTATTGATCTCAGGGCTATGGCCTCAGGCCAGCGTGTGGCCATACAGGCTGCAGTAAGTATAAATCTAGCCCCACCCTTTCCTTTAGGTAGAGGCCCAACTAAATCAAGAGCAATCTGCTCAAAGGGCTGAGACAGAACTGGTCTTTCTACCATCACTGCTTTCCTCTGTCCCCCCCTTATTATTCTTAAGACAAATCTCACATGATTCACAGTAATGTCCCGGTTCATTAGAGGCCAAACAAAGTTTTGTTTTATAATTCTAATCACCTTTTTATATCCTAAGTGGCCAGTTTTATCATGGGCTAAGTGAATAAGATCACTGCGTTTAGATTTAGGTACAATAATATTTTCAATCACACCAAAAGCCACATCACTATGTCTCTGCGTGAGTACACCATCATCCCAGTAACACCCTCTAGCATTCCTGTCTGCTAAGTCCTTTAAGGGTGTAAGACTTGAGTCATTCTTAACCTCCTCCACAAATTTCTCACGATCACTCCCTTTCAAAACACAAGCATAATCTAGAGATCTGCCTCTACTCCCACTTCCGAAGCCTTATCACTTTCTCCCGCTACATCTTCCAAGACCTTCTCATCTGCTAAGCGCAACTCATCTGCCTCACTTGCTGAAACCACCTTATCCTTGTCACCCTCAAATAAATCCAAAGTATTACTTACAAGCATTCTCTTCTTCCATACACACTTTATCACTCTGTTCCACACTCTCTCTCTCTCTCGCTTGATGCCTAGTTTCCACCACATTCACTTGTAAAGTACTCTCCCTAAATTCAGACATGATTTCCCATGCCTCACAGTCAGTAATATATCTACTGCTAAAATACCTTTCCCATCTAAATCAGACCCATTCACTAAAGCTGCCTCACCCTTCCAAACACGTTTCCCAACACATAATGAAATACTAGTCAACTCGACCTCATCTACCCTGCCCTTATAGCCCTTCAGGCATTCCTTCTTGCCTGTCCTTGCTGCTGGAGGCACTAATTCCTTTGGGACAACCGACAGTTGAGCTCCAGTATCTAGCAGGAGGGGTAGTGGTTGGCCATATAGTGAAGCTTGAATTGTGTTAGTAGGTCCATTGTAGAGCACGCTGACCTCAGCTTGTTTGAAAGACTTCTTCTTCGACTTGTCAGCATTCTCAGGCTCCTTCTTCACCTCCACTCTCTTAGAGCCATTGGAAGTTTTTGACGGACAGTCTGGGCTTTTGTGACCCACAACACCACATGTATAGCATGTAGGCACAAATCCATCAAGATTTGTGCAAGTCAGAAGAACTGGACTGAGTTGAGCGGCAACCAGTTGCTCTGTAGCCAGGTTTCTGGCACTTGTAGCAAACCAGTCTTCTATGCTGACCAAATTGTGGGTTCCACAATGACCGTTCCTCTCTAACAATGTAGCCACGTGTAGTTTCCCAGGAATGGAGAGCAGACCGTAGGTCTTCCTTGGTATTAATCCGCCAACTATCAAGGTGTTGTTGGCCCTCTGAAGTCAACAAAGATCGAATCTTCGCAATGCAAAGCTTATCCACGACATCTCCGACTTAGCACCTCTTACTGCTCTCATAATGACTCTCTCCACCAGCTGAATCAACTGTGACGATGACTTCCCACGAATGTCAGATGAGCGTAAATAAAAAAGCTGTTGACCTGCCTGTAAGCTAGTTTGACCGACTCTTGTAAGCCAGCCTATCCTTGATTTGATCATAAGTTGTGGTGTGGTCAGCCTGCAAGTCTCCAATATGATCCTTCAAAGATGGAGGAAGCCTGGGAGTAAGGTAAGACTTCCACTTTTCACGACAAATGCCAGCCTGAGCGAGGTCATTCTCAAAACTCTGTATATACAGCTCCAAATCTGCACCTTCTGCCATAGCTGGTAACTTCTCAATGTTTCTCTCTGCCTGCCTTTCTCTCCTCTCTACTCTAGCCTCGGCTTCCCTTACAACATCTTGTTCTTCAACTCTCTTGAGCATGGTTGCCATCATGGTCAGCTAATGTGGGCTCCTCTGGTTCAGTCATTTCCACTTGACTCAGAGTTGAGGAAGAAGACTCTTCACCTGAATCGATGGTATAATCCAAAGTTGGAGGATCAGAAGTGCTCTCAAACTGTCTGCTTTGGGGGCATAGGCACCATGTCCTGTTCAGCTGAGTCCAAAGAACTAGGGACCTGTACAAGGAGAAAGAGAAAATACAAATAAACAATAAGTACAGAGAAAGACAAATATGATACAATATGATATAGTACCAAACAAATAATAATAATTCCAGTGTTCAAATATTTGCAAATGATACAGTTATACCAAACACATAAAAAAATTCTTGAACTTCAGTTTCGATGGCAAGGAGTGGAGTCTCAATCTTTTTCTCCAGAGGGTAGCTGGACCACCAGCTGCCACCAGTTGTGGGGGGTATTGAACCGTGTCCTTGCAAGACTACTAAGCTGCTGGAGACTCTGTGTAAATCCCAAGTTCCAGGGTACACTGCCACCAGAATTGGTCTATGGGTAGTCTGGCGCTCTCCTATCAGCAACCTAAAGCTATCCTATCACTTCCCAACTAGCCTCGAAAGTATTCAAGGAAGTTATAATGAAAGTGAATTAGATATTAGCTAATAAGGTATGGTGCAGATAAAAAGAAAGACAGAGACCAACTGAAACTGGGTGGAGTGACTACGGTGATTTTATAGCCATCCACCCACATAGTGAAACATAAAAAGAAAGAGGTGTGTGAGCATGCTCAAAGTGATACCATGTGTGTCTAAAGTTAGTTCTGAATATTGCGTGGTAGCTGATGATGTAGCAGCTGACCACAATTACATGCACAGTCACCGCACACCCAGCTCCTCCCCCTGGTATCTCTGCAACAGTTCTGTGGGTGGCCCCACACAATTCATTTCTCATTTGTCAGTCACTTAGCTAGCTCTGCTCATACATTAGGAGTTGAACAGCCTCATCATCACCTGTTCCTTCAGGACTTATAGCTAGGCCTGGGCCAGTTATGCTCCATTTTCTACCTGTTATGCTCTGCTCCAATGCTTGTCAAATTTACCTATTATGCCCAATCATACACTCCGCAAAAATTATTATTTTAGAGTCATAATAGTGCACTTGGATGTTCAAAGAAAATGTACTGTGAGACAGAACAAAAATCAGTTTATAGTATGTTTGACATGACCTGCCATGGAGTCTAAATGTACCACACTTACAGCATGTGTCCTCCGCCTCTTCTCTCACACATTAATGCAAGCTTATAGACAACTATTGAATAGCTGTGTCAGCATCAATGCAGCTGTTTATATTGAGACTGGCATTTGCACTTCAAAATTTAAAAAAGAAAAAAATCCTCAAAAACCACCTATTATGCCGGCATAATTGCCTGCTTATTGGCGAGCGAGCAAAGTGAGCGAGACACTCTCAGGGGTAACACAAAATCGGGAATATTTGTTTGTTTTTATATGTGTGTGTGGACGTATGTATGCCATTTTGTACTTTGACCCTTGTGTTTTTGCGCTTGCTTCGTAATCTACCCCTTCCTATACCTCCACTAAGCATATCTTTCGGTTTGGCGATCATGTACCATTCAAGGAAATTTAATTGTTTACCCCTTTGTACTGGGTTGTTTCTAAATGCCACACGATGCACTTAGGTCTTAAAAACTTACTATTAGACTCAACACTGTGCAGTAATTCTTTAGAACTTCTTATTTATTTATTTTTAAGTTGCAAACTGTTATAGTGAAAGGTTACTATAGTATTGAGACCCTGTCCTTCATAGTAGCTACGAGTGCTTGTTATCAAAAGCTACTGGTAACTCAGTCAAAATGCTGTATTAGAGACTTCAGTACTGGAGAAATTGAAGCAAGAAAGTAGTTTTGTATTTGTTCGCTAAAGTGTGGTCACAACGGCTACGTTCTTATACTTTTAAAAATGGACTGATAATTTCTTTTGAAGTGTTTCATTTGTGCACAGGCTCGTTCACCATTTGTGCTCAAGCACATCACTAGTAGCTGTCTTTTTCAGTTTTTACTACTTTGAAGGGCTAATTCCTCCTAGAAATGTTATGGATAGTTAAAGAAGAGTTGTTCAACTGGAGGATAGCTGGTATGTCGAGCCATTCTATTGCTTTAATTAACCAAGTTTTAAATTAGACAACTTTTATTATTATTATTATTGTTGTTGTTTTTGTTGTTGTTGTTTTTTAATTTTAATTTTTAATTTAATTTTTTTTTAGTACATATATTGTGGAATGGCTGGTTTAAATGTAAATATTCCAACAAATGCTATTAATTAATTTATTATTATTCTTTCCTTTGGTCAGGTTTTGACGCATCTCTTCAGATGGAGCAGCTCAAAGCGTCGCGTATTGGTAAGCCCATGAAGGAGTTTGTGATAGAGACGGACAGCGAGGACTCCAACAGCTCCTCCTCCAGCTCTGACTCCTCACGAGGTAGCTCCTCCGACAGCAGCTCCGAGAGCAGCAGCAGCAACGAGGACAACTCCAGCGAGTCCAAGACGAGGACACCTGTGAAGAAGCCCGCTCCTGGAAGGGGGCGTGGTCGGGGCAGGGCTCCTCGGGGCAACAGGCGTGCCAAGGCGTCACAGTCGTCGAGCTCTGATGAGAGTACCTCTGAAGGAGAAGATAATGGAGGAGAGGAAGTACAGAGTAGGAAGAGGAAGCAAGGTGAGAATGCGAAATCCAGAGGCAACAAGCGAGGAGTCGGAGCTGGTGGTGGGCGTGGTCGTGATGTACTTCAGGGCGAGCCATTGGAGCACATAGTGAGTATTCCAACCAAACTGATCAAGAACAAACTGAAGAACTTGAAAAAGCAGAATAGCCAGGTATGTGGGTAAGGTGTGTTGGCATGACATGGATATGTCTGAGCCATTTGCTGTAATAGCATATATTTTATGACATTGATGACTACTTACCCATTGATTTTATAGTAAGGGTTTGAAACCAGCTGGGTGCACTCCTTTTTGGCTAGTTAGGTCAGAAGGTATGGAGCTGGCTTTGTTATGTCACTTCTCTACTCGCTTTCAAATAACTACATAAACTTTGTTGTGCATTCATAATTTAATTTAATGTATGATTTTATTTTTTAATGTTTTGTTTTATTTTTTATTATTACTTTTTTTTTTTTTTTTTTTTTTTTGAGTTTCACAGTGCTACAACAGATTTAAATATTAATCATACTCACTTTGACTATTGTTAATACGTGTACACAATGTGTCTTGAATTTACAGACCAGTGCTGAGGATTCAAAGAAAACTGTGTCTACAGACTTTGCAGCAGACATGCCCATCGACCTTGCCACGCTATATGCCAGGAAAGGGGGCGTCGACCTTAGCACCTTGAGTGAACTGACCAAGAGTGTGGGCGCAGCAGAAGGTGACGGGACTGGCTCGCGGTCCAAACGGACTTGTGTGCGTGTGAGACAGGAAATATCGAAACTTCAGGAAATTCTGAATGAAGACACATCATCAGATGTCAAACCTGGGAAAGTGTCTGGGGGAAAAAGCAGAGGGAGGAATTCTGGAGGAGGTGTGGCTTCCCGGTCTTCTCTTGGACCCAAGGTGGTTGAATTGGATGATGATGCCCTCAGTGGGAGTGGCTTGTTGCCGTCAGCAAAAAAGAAGCGATCTACGTACAGTCAGTTCACTCACAAGAGGAGAAAGAGAAAGAAGAAACAGATGGAAGAAGGTAAATGGAGATATTGGGGTAGATGACGGGATAGAGATATTCAGAGTGGGTGTGGTTTGTGCATAGTTTGTTAGGCTTATGTTCTAATTATGCGGACCATAGTTGAACTTACATTAGTTACACTTTTTTTTTTTCTTTTTTTTTTCTTTTTTTTCCCTAGAACCTCTATGGCAACCAGCTACTGGACAAGATTCCAGCAAATCTTTGAAGACTATTTACACATTCTCTACACTCTGGGCAAACGAAGCATCAGACGCAGTTGTGTCCGGCAAGTGTGACAGCATCATTCAGTTCCACCAGAAGCAGCCCAAGGGACCAGGGTTCCATCGTCACCCTCCTGGTCACGTGGTGGAGGAGGTGGTTAATGAAGTAGAACACAAGGAGGTGAAAGAAAAGGAGGAGGAGAAAGTGTCCAAGGTTGCACCTAGTAGGCCAGTTCGGAAAGGTCGGTCTGCTGCTGCAGTTGAGGAGAAAATGAAGGAGAAATTGGAAGAAAAGTCGAAAGAGGAGGAAGAAAAGGATGTGGATCAAGACCTTGAAGAAGGAACTGCAGAGGAAGAAGAGAAGCCGAGAGGGACCAAGCGGAAATCTATTCGTGTTGGTGCATCTGAGGTGGCCCAACCCTCTCCTGCGAAGAAAAAGAAGGGTGGCTCTCAGAAGAATCAACCAGTCCCTCCTAAAGACCCTTCCCCACAGCCATTCCTGAGGTCCAGTCGTCGTTTGAGACGCATGAAGAACCCCTCTCCCTCCCCACCTCCTCCTCCCCCTTCTGATCCTTCAGAGTCTGAAAAAGAGGACAAACTCGAAGAGGAGGACAAGTCAAAGAGCACTCCATCGCCGCCTCCATCGAGTTGTGCACCAGCGAAGGCAAACGTTCGTATTACCCGGGCGTCTCGGAGGCTGGCGAGCGCACGTCAGCAACAGGTGAGTGCCTCCACCTCTGTGGCGTTGGACTCTAAGGCTGCAACAAAGTCTCCTTTGTCCAAGAGAGAGACTAGCCCAGAGACTTTGAACCCCCAAGAGAAAGCTGCCGGTCGGACTGCCAAGGTCGTTAGCGATGAATCCAAGGGGGAAGATGTAAGCAGAGATAACGACGAGGCCTCTGACTCGGATTTGTACAAATCGCCCGTCACCCGTTCTCCTGAAAATCCGCCCAGTCAGCCGACAGCCCCGCCCATAAACCCTGAGGAGGAAGACAACTATACCATATGCCACGGCACGCCTCAGAACAGCCAAGCACCGAGTCGCCATAACGACATGTCCAGTCCTAGGGAGTGGCAAAGTGGGAAGATGGGTCTTCAGCAGCAGCCTCAACATCCAATTGCAGGAGCTCTACACCAACAGCAGCACCAGGAACAGCAATATGTCATCCCTTTCCAACAGCAGCCAAAGCCTCAGGAGTCTTTCGGCAGTCCTGGATCAGACCAGATCTTGTCCCCGGATGCAGTAACTGCGGCGCCTAACAGAGGCGGGGCATCATTTGGCACCATCAACGAAGAGAGGCGTGGTGAAATAAGCTCCGCTGGCCACACCTCTTCGGAGTACCACCCCCACATGCCCCTGCCTCCACAATACGCTTTGTCCACTTCTGAGCAGTTCTATCCTAAAGATTGGGGGGTGGGGTCTAGACCTGCTGCGCCCGCGGCTTATTCGGTGGGCGGGATGCCCGGAGGATATCCCGGGATGTACGGACACCCGATGCAAGGCATACCGTACGGGGCTGGTCCTGGAGCCCCGCCTTCTCTCGCCGCTGCCAGGTCTAATTACCCTCCCTATCCAATGTCATACTCTTGGGGTCCCACTGCAGCCATCCATCACCACCATCAGCTGCAGCAGCAGGGAGGGGGTGGGGCTATGAGCTCTGCACAGCACAGACAAATGGCTGATAGGATGCAGGGAAGATTGCCTGTCATGGGCGGAGGAGGAGGGGCTGAATTTTCTTCGCACGGTCATACTGCCCTACCTGCAATGCAAGAGAAGAGAAAGTCGTACTCAGATTCTCCATCTACCAGTCCAGGAGCCATCACTGCAGGTAGCAGCACCATGCAGCCACGCCCACCACCACCCAATGCCGACAGAACAAGCTCCACCTCCTTAAGAGTAGGAGGAGCTGCATCCTCTTCTTCAGGAAGCCGCGAAATTTCTCAACATCAGCTGGCTCAGCACGGCCTCCATCCTCCTGGAATGGCTGCTGCTCATTCCACAGGGCCTCATGAACATCTCCCACCTCATGCCTTTCCGTACCCGTTTGAGCCCACCCCCTCCCTACACATGTGGCAGCAGTCACAGATCCACGCCCATCGACCCATCTCTGGCATGCACCCTGCAGCCGCTGCCCACTTGCCCCCAGGGATGGGACCCCCAGGTATTTGGTATGGCCCCCCGGGCACTCAGATTCATCCTCATCTCATACAGGGACAGGAAATTCACGCTGCCGGGCTGAGCGGTGGGAAGAAAGGGGCGGGAGCAAAGGGGAAAAGGGATACTGGCGGAAGTGGAGAGAAATCCTCGTCTAATCGCAACAATAGCAACAACAGCAATGTCACAGATGCTTCGGGTCTCTTTCAGACTTCTCACGGAGGAACTTACGGAGATGTGAGCAATCAGAGCAACGTCCATGCTGTGGGGAGAGAAAATTCAGGCTTCACTTCACAGCAAATGCAACATCAGAATTTGGCGCCAAACGTACAAAGTGGCAGTAGTAATAGTGGCAACAATTGGCAATCAACATTCCCTTAACTATGGCAACAATTGCAGCTGGTGACGTGTTGTATTCTAATTAGAACCCATTCCTGCTACATGAGTTAGAATATATTATCAGTTGTTATCGGATGTTCAATCCCTTTCCTATTTCACTGAGACAACCGAAATATTTTTGTAAACATATTTTCTTCTATTTCTGTCAAAAGCATAATTATAGTAACATTTTTGCATTTGTTGACTGTATAATTATTACATTTCATAGCTGCTGTTACATTTGAAAATGGCTGCTTGTGTAATGATGAATGGTGCTTCAATTCAAAGGCTAAATTTTTGTGTAATTGGCAACATCAAAACCAATGAAGTGATAACACGCTGTATTACTAATTTACTACTGGTCAATAATAACCCTTTACCATATGGTTGTGGATAGCGATGATTTTTTGGTAGTCCTGACATCAAGACAATTGCGTATCAATACTTGGGCAAAAAGTTGGGTTTTTTTTTTTTGTTAACTCCAAATATAAACATGTAATTGCAGGAGCTGAGGAAAAAATATTATTGAACAAAATAATGAACAGAATATGACAATTGGAGTGCTCTTTGCATTACAAAAGGAGTGCAGACAAAGAGTGAATATTTCATGACTGATTGTTGAAAACAGTTGAATGGAAATATGAACACAGACAGATACACACGCACACACAAATACCACAGGTTAATTAACGCTGGTTGTCTGGGGGGGGTCTACGGGCTTGAGCTGAGAATGGTTGGGTTGGTTTCCATGACTCTAACAAGGATGTTGTCTAGGTATGCCCTCAGGTCCGTTAGCTGTTCTCGAGTCTCCTTCAGCTCATCCTCTTTCTCTTTGAGCTTCCGCTTGCCTCGAATAACCTCCTTTATCAACTCCTGTAAGAAAGGAAAGAGAAAGGAGTGGGAGGAAGTTATAGCAATAACTAGTAACATCAACAATGTTGATAAGATACTAAATAAACTATAATAGAGCGAAAGTGAATTTACAAAGGTCACTTATAGAAACACTTCACCTTTCCCCCTCTAGTTGCCACACCTCCATCATACAACAAAAACACACTTGTTAGCCATTTTAATTCAAACTTCTGCTAGATGTGTGCAGCTGGGAAATACAGACTTCAACATTCAAATTGTATTCATCAAGAGATATAGCAGAGAAAAACTGGTCAAACATTCATCCAAGAGGGAAAAAAGGTGATCAGGCACATCATACTATTTAGAACATGAGTATTCTAGTCTCTTTCCTAAATACAAACTGAAGACAGTTGTAAAATAAAGCCATAAAGGTAGCTGACAAGACATCACATGACACCTGATTGCATCGCTCTAAATGTCTACCATACCACTGAAAATAATAATCACATGCTTTAGTGTAACTTGTGGCCTTGATATATTGCTGAGTCATCATAATTGAGTCTGTCGGCTCACATCTTCAAGCATTCATTGATACCTAACTAGAACATCTTCCATACCGAGGAACTAATGAAGCGCTAGGCACAGGAATGTACTTCACAATAACAACCATGGCATGCTCCTTTTCTATGGGTACAACGTGTCCTCACATTTTTTAGTTTGAGCACAGAAGCAATTTATCGGGTTAGCACTAAGCCCCTCCCACTGTTACACCCCCAGATTAGGCAGTTTGTAGTCACCCTACCAGCTAGTTTGTGTTGCCATCATACCTGGGTCAATCGACCGCTGGCGTAGACTTACTGGCGCATGCAATCAGCTGTGATTAGACTGGACATACCCACACACATTCCACCAGCCTTGAGCCACCCGTGTCTTATCAACACAGAACATCCCACAAAGCCAGCATAACAACGACGACAGGTATAAATACTCCAGGAAGTTCATGTATATGTACCACACTAGTGGGATGGACACTCAAAGACTTTGTGGATGAGGCTTCTCGCTTTGTCACCCCTTTACCGTACAATTCAACTTTACTTTCTCCGCCCATGTTTTACAGTAAAATAAGGATCATTTAATCTGGATCCTGAGGGGAAAAGTGATCGATTTAGCCAACCATAAAATTGTAAATTATGACATTAGAAGTTTCTATTGCAAAACTTTTAGTTTCAATTCATTGAGTGTTTTTTAACCTGCACATGCCAACTTCAGGCCAGTATCTCCCAGATGTAAACTCGCACACAAACACGCACATACAAACACACATACACACGAATACAAACACATCACACACACTTGTATTGTATGACAACACTTGCAGATTTAGAGCACTAATGTAGTTAACACCTGCAAGAGAATGTGAGGGACTTGCACGTCAGATTAACTAAAAGTAGCCATGACAACTGACAATGTAATGCACTGACCTCTTTCGTGAGCATGCTCCAATCTTCTGCAGCCACTTCCTCGCCACTCATGGAGTGGAACCCGTCGCTCTCCACGGAGCTAGACGTCGTGTGGCGCACGTGAGCCGATGCTGGCCCCTCCCCCACGCCAGGTGACGCGGTGGCACCTGCTGGGTTGGGAGAATGACGCTGGTCCACTGCTGACTCCAACACCACCCGTTCGCCAGAGTTGGTAAGGGTTGCCACCGAAGAAGAAGAGTTGTCGTTTGATTGCGTGCTGACGGCTGACTCCACGAGACTGTCTCGGTCACACCCACTTTCACTACACTGAGCCTTCTCCGTGCTACCTTCCTCAGATGTCAAAGTTCGAATCAGCACGGCCGGAGCACTCGACTTCTGGCTGTCCCCATCGGCACTGCCGATACCCAACAAGTTGTCGTGGAAACTGTTATGCTGGGCGGAGTCGGCAGATGTGTCTTTGCTGTTGCCAGGGGCAACCTGAGTTTTGTGCCTGGAGGTACCTGCAAACAAGAGAGAGCTGGTTCTTCTCAGAGAAGAAATAAAAACGTTGCCAAAATTGCCAGTGTTTTCCCGGGGACTGCCATCCTGTACCCGGGGACTGCCATCCTGTACCGGACTGTTACCTGAAACAAACAAAATTAGTTTCTCATTTATTAACTGTACATTATGAAATTATGTACATTTTATGAAATTTTGAACATTTTATGAAATTATGTACATTTTATGAAATTTTGAACATTTTATGAAATTTTGAACATTTTATGAAATTATGTACATTTTATGAAATTTTGAACATTTTATGAAATTTTGAACATTTTATGAAATTTTGAACATTTTTATGAAATTTTGTACATTTTTGAAATTCTCCTGCACAGTATTTATCAGTATTTATTGGTAGAAAAGCAACTGATACATGCCTATATATAATGATGAAGTTATAAATGCTAATAATGCATATTGCCATATGAGAATAGGGAGATCATTAAAACCTCACGGCCACACCCCTCCCCCTCCTTTTCAACAGTGCATCTGTTTGTCTTCTAAGTAAACTAACTAATGTCTGCAAGTTTTCCATTTCCCTTATGAGCCAGAACTAAATCAAGTAACAAAACAACCTCTCACAGAACATGACAGGTCCCACTGACACAGCTAGAGACATTGCCATGTTCCTTACACTGCCTTCACACGTTGCTCCTAAATGAGCTCATTGTTGTTGTTGTTGTTGTTTGTGAATACTTGTATTGAAAATTACAGAATAAGTTGCCAAACTATTGAATCGCTCGTAATGCATCACAACAGTCCCAAATAACTCATTCATAGAAAAGGATTCTTCTCTAACATGTGTTTATAATAACAAGAAACTTGAAATGATGTATTTTACATCTGTGATATCTGAAGTGTCAACATTTTAGAATTGGGACTAAAAGTTTGGCAAATCCAGTTGTCTCACTTTAGTTATTTAAAGGGGTAGGAATAGGAGCGGGGGTGGGACTGGGGGTGGGACTGGGGGTGGGACTGGGGGTGGGAGGATGCAAATAACTTTGAAAAATGTGAATTTCTTATACTATTTCCCAGCACGCACGCACACACACACACACACACACACACACACACACATGGACACACACACATCCCCAGCAACTCAAGGCACACTCATTTACCGATAGCAACGGTACCTGCACTATTGAACTCCCGGGTCGACGGTCCACTATGACTTGATGATCCTGTCGTCGTGTCAATCAATGACAGCCGGTTGGAATGACTTTCAGACGACCCGTAATCGCCAACATCCACAGGGAAACCCAACCCACCTCCGTCAACATTGACGAAAGAGGAGGAGCCTTTCTTACCCCTGGCGGCTAAGTGGTGCTGCTGCTTCCGGTTCTCCTGGTACATGCTCATTGCCTTCCTCATCCCGCCCACAGGCTTGCGAAGCCTTACACTAGAGGCAATGTCGTTGGGGGATTTCCCCTTGCCCTGCGCTCTGACGGGCAGGTAGTCTGACGATCTGGACATCTGCTTCTTCAGGACCACGCCGGAGGCAGGCAACACCAAGTCACCTCCTTTATCGACTTTGGTTGGGCTTGGCTCAGACCTCACGTCACTTAAAACAGGAGAGTTTGGGGGTCTGTTGCCATCGACTTCTTCTTGGGGCGGTTCTTCATTCTGTGTCTGTGAAGGAGAGGTGGGCGGAAACAAGTTCATGAGAGACTCACGAGGGACAAACTTCATATTAGTCGGCATATTTTTAGACGGGACGCCCTGGGAAGGCGGGGCTGATTGGGGCTTTTCACTTGTACTGGCGGGAATCTGGGAGTCTGGGTTTTCAGGAGAGGTAGGAGGATTCTTCTTGCCACCCTCGGAAGACATCCTCTTGGAATGCTTGCCTCTGATAGGGAGAGTGTAGGACCTGCTGGTGTAGTCTGACAGGGAAGGAGGGAGCAATGATACTGGCTGCATACCTGGGGGAGGGGGAGGGGGAGGAGGGGGGGGGGAGGAGGGGGGGGGGGAGAGAGAGAGAGGAGGAGAAGAGAGGAAGATGAAGAGAAGAGAGGAAGATGAGGGAGTAATGCACTGTAAGCTCCTACAAACATAATGTATATATAAAATACTAAACAGTAAAGAGTGGCAGATGGAGGGCTAGGAAATACTCAAAATGGACAGGAAATGCTCAGAAAAAAAAAAGGAAATACTTGGAATGGACAGGATGTGAACTGGAGCTATACGCACATTGCTTCATGAACTGATTGTATGTGTGTATGTGTGTGTGTGTGTGTGCATGTGTTTATACCTGTGTTTGTATGTGTGCCAATACAAGTAACTAGCTAATATTGAACAATTCTAACACATGCACACACACATGTACACGCATACACACATGTACACGCATACACACATGTACATGCATACACACATGTACACGCATACACACATGTACATGCAAATTTGACATGTGCATACACATTATGTACAAACAAGCCTGATGCACACATACACACATACGAACCAAGTCTATCACACACACACACATGTGTACAAGCACAACAAAAACTTATCAGTTAATAAGGCACTAGCCACCGTTGATCCTCTCCCCTAACAAGGACGATGCCCACACATGATCTCCATATAAAACGTACAATCATTCCTTACAATTAATCTGCGCTGGTGTACAGTTTGTGCTGTTGTTGTTGTTGTTGTTGTTGTTGTTGGCATAGATTTGATGGGAGAGATTGAAGCATGTTAGTGTAATATCACACACACACACACACACACATACATGCATTGAGAAATGTCATGGCAAGAACTCTAAAGATGTTTGCTCAGATAAACTCTGCAAGCTGGTACACTGTGGAGACACACCCACTTCATCCCGGCATGCAACCAGCTACCAAAGATGACACTATACTTGTATCTTACCACTATATTGAACTGTGTGCTTTGACTTGGGCGTCGTCGGTCGCTCCGTCTTCCCATTAACAGACACCGCAGATCCCGTTGGGTTGGAGTTCTGGCGAGCCAGTAAGCCAACGCCCACAGGGGTCGCACGACCACTCCCCATCCCCCCATTCTTGCATGTGACCTCCGGCAAATCTTGAATAGAAGTAGTCTTCTCGGAATCAGTCTCGCCTAGTTCACTAGCCTCTGCGACTTCAGACGAGTCTTCTATCAAACATAAACTGTTCCGATTGCTGTTACCTGCAGAGCGACTAGGAGGCGGCTTGTTGGTCAGTTTGGTCGCCGTCTGAGGTTTTCGACGAACAGGCGTGGCAGGTAAAAGGCGAGAGCGGTTGGATGAACTGCTAATAGTACTTCTCCTCTTCAATTGCACAGCCGTGCTCCTGGGTTTCGGAGAAGAAGACGGTGTTGCAGAGAATGGAGAAGTGTCGTCCTTGCTGTTCTCGTACGACAGTATCCTGGGGCGTGCCCTCTCGGCAGATGGGGAAGGCTTTCTAGGCGGGATGTCAATCTTTCGTGAGTACGGGTGGGACTTTGTGGTGGGGGACTTGACAGGATTGGAAGCTTTTGGCAATTCAGACTCAGTCTTGTTAAGCTTCAGAGACGATGTTCTACTACTTGAAGGAGATTGGGAAGTTGCAGAAGTAGTTGCTGGGGAATCTGAAGGAGGTTTAGTGCTGGCACTGTCTTTCTTCTCCCCATCTTCATCGACAAGTTTGGAATTGGAATGGGTTTTTTTGCCAGTTTCTCGGAAGCTTTTTGTTACTCGAGATCTGTACATGAACGGCACAGGCTGCGAGCTCTCCGCGTTGGACAAACTCAGGTTGCCGTTGCCATTGCCAGTGGTGGTGGGCGTGGCTTCCTGCAGCATTTCTGACGAGTCGTCCTTCATGGGCGAGACTTTCCCTGCTACCAAATCGGAACTGCTTGATGTCATTGACACAGAGTCGGCAGGTTTGGTGGGCACAAACGGCGTCTTCTTGCTGATGAAATATTGGAACTGCTGTTCAGTAGGCTGAGGAAGAGAAAGGGGAGGGAGAGGGAGAGAGAAAGATAGAACATAATCAATCTAATATTCTAATATTGCTAATAATTTTCTCAGCACTCGCAGAGAAATCGTTACACCAATAGTGTGTTTGTTTGTTTGTTTTAAAAGCAAAATACATGCAACCACGACAGAATGCACAATGAGCACAAACTAATGGCACAAACCAGGAGTTTTGCCATCCATCAGAAGAAAGTTAAGCTGTAAATACTGAAGATGTCTAGCAGAAACAACCACACGTTGTCTTGGGTCAGGGACACATTCACTCATCACTAGAGATAGAGAGAGAGAGAGATCTATCAGAAAGAATGCCAACTCATCTAATGGATATCATAATTATCATGAGGCATACGAACAAACAAGTAACTCAGAGATTGGAATTCTCCTGCTCTATCTGTCTACACCTATAGAGGGTTCTGAACTTGTGCCAATAGTTGACATCCCATACCACTTGCAGTACCACAGCAACCATATCATTACATGTGTGTATGTATGTATGTATGCATGTGTATGCATGTGTGTATGTATGTATGTATGTGTGTATGTGTATGTATGTATGCATGTATGCATATGTGTATGCATGTGTGTATGTATGTATGCATGTGTGTATATGTATGTATGTATGCATGTGTGTATGTGTATGTATGCATGTGTATATGTATGTATGTTGTATGCATGTATGTATATGTACATATGTAACTTGTACGCTCCATTGAAGATCAAACACATAGGGGTAACAGTACAATAACCCCGCCACCGCTTACCAGTTTACTTTCAGAGGCCGATGAAGACAATGGGCTTCCCATGTCTTTCTCACTTCCTTTACCAGGAGAGTTCAATTCCAAAATGGCCGGGTCTGACCCACGAGTCCTCAGCCTGGATGTCAATGGTGAGCTGGAATTCAGAGACCCGTCAGAGTCCGTAAACTGGCCGAGGCTGACGGGTCTGGTGCCTGACACGCCCCCGGATCTCATCATCATATTTATAGTGTTGGAGCGTTTGGGAAGATAGCGGGGAACCGGAGAAACGTCGCCACTGGCAAATAAAAACTCGTTGTCACTCCTCAGCACTGTGCTAGACGGTTTGTTCTTCTTTCTGAAAGACCGTTTGAAAGAGGAAAATTTTTCTTTCTTGTTCTTAGATTGGACTGGCTGGGCTTCTGTTACGAGAGAACTGGTGTCTGGCCCAATTCCATTCCCGTTCCAGATTTTGTGATCCGAAGCTGAGTGCTGAAGGAGGCCGTGTCTCATTCCCAGTTCCAAACCCTGGCCGAGCGGATCCGACCACTCCGACAGGAACTGGAATGAAATCCTCAAGTCTCCTCTCAATTTGGAACCAGACTTTCCGGGCTTGGGTCCAAGTTTGTACCAGTTTGTGACTGTCTTGGGGCAGACAGTGAAGTTGCCGGGGCTAATGGAGAAGTAGCCCAGGTATTTATCGCCGAACCGACCTTTCTGTCGCACCTGGATGTGAAGGGTCGTCACCAAGGACATCAAAGGTCTGAAAAAACAATATTGATTTATTAAACGTTGAGAAAATATCAAAATATGGCACGCGCCCGTCACAGTATACTAAATACCACGACCAGTTTGTTATTTTGCGATGTTTTATTCTGATTCTTCCAAGCCTTTACCATTATTATTATCATTATCATTAATATTATCATTATTATTAATATTATCATTATTATTATTTTTTTATTATTGTCATTATTATTATTATTTTTTATTTTATTTATTATTATTATTATTTATTAACCATTCCCTTGTACTTGAGACATGCTCTATGTGGGCGTGTCCAACATGACAATTTTCAGCAAGTGCATTTGCTCTGAGGTTAAATCTGGCTAGTTAGTGTACTAGTCGCAGACTTTACATTCAAGACAGTCCTTCAAAGAAGCTATTAAAGATCTTCAACTAGCCATTGTAATGCCCAGATTATACCCACCACCAACAAAAAGCCAATAAACACCAACTCCATATATGGACAGCTGCATTAGCAAGGGTATATCATCGGATCTCCGAATGGTGCGTGGATGTTAATTAACAATAGCAACTAATGGAGCCGGCTATCCTCAAATAGCACCAGTGAATAGCAGACTAAAGTATTCATTGAATTAGTTAAAGTGACCATTACCAAATGAATCACAACAATACCCAGCAAATATCGCACCTCAGCCATCAGTCCAAATATCAACCCCCTTGTGCCCAGTGCTGCCATAGCAACCATGACACCACCTGACAGCACAAATGGCTGCCTCAGTGCTAGAGCCTACCATAAAAGGAAGTGAGAAATGCACAACCACAACCTGGTCACAACCAGAGCTCACAGAGCTGACACACAAGGTGAGGGAGAAACACCCACCGCTGAAACGACTTCTAAATCTAGTCTATCACTTAAGGTTAGCACAGGCATTTCGTGGCACAGGCCATTTAGTGATATAGGGATATAGTCGTACATGTATGTGCAATGGGAGGTAAAAGCACCTGAAGATCTGGGCTTCTCAAAACTGCTATTGAATGATAAGCTGCATGTAATTTTTTAGAGTGTGTGTGTGTGTGTGTTTACATGTGTGTGTGTGTGTGTTTGTGTGAATTTCAGCAGTCACCCAACATTCATTCTTTCATGTCTTTAGTGGACCACCTTCACAGACATGACAACCACCACATGACAACCACTCCGGCATTTACAGCCATTGTAAATTAAATTAATTGAGTCCCATTTTTTAAATCCAAAGAAAGCAAGTCCAACAGTCACCTGGCTGTGCAAGTAATAGTACACAAGATGGATTGTTGACGTATCAGTAACCCTCCCTCTCCCTCCCTCTCCCTGCTTCCCTCCCAAACCCACTCTTTCCACTGGACCATAATTTGTTTCATTTTGATCCATCAAAACCTCCTCCTCCATCTTCCTCACTGCAACAACCTCTTATTTCTCTAGCTAGTTCTTCTAGACTCACATGATGATGTCCTCATTCCAAGATGGAGCTGTCTGTTTGGGCACTGAATGACTCAGATAACTACCTTGGTCCGATTCTATCCTCACGTACACCTCACTTGAACCTAACACAAACAAAAAAAACAAAAAAAAAAACAAAAAAAAACAACGAACAGACAAACAAACAAACAAACAAACAAACAGAGAGACATTTGTAAACACTATCAGTGAAGTAACACCAAATCCAACACACAAAGACACACCATGAGCCATTTGTCATGGCAACTGGAAGCATCACACAAACAATCAACCACCTATGTATCCCGTGGCTTTTAGAAAAAAAAACAACCCCACTTAAAACTAACAATCAAACTTGCATTGAAAAATTGCAAGCAAACCATGAAACCCTTTCTGCAGGCTTCTGGTCACAAACAGTCCCTGTAGCAGGGACACCAGTCCCCTGTGGTCTACTCAAGGTTACCTCTGTAGCTACTGCCCACAAACCAAACTTAACTGCTTACTGGGACAGCTACTACAGTGCAACAAATTAAAAGCATTTACTTCTGCGCAAATACAAGAGAAACTTCACCATCAGCTTTGAACTGATCAGTGCTTGCACACATGTCCTATAGTATATGACATCATTCAGTCAACGTGATGATGAAACTACCTGACCTGCCCAGACAGTGTGGTCAGCTAGACACAGCCATGTTTCATTGCTGATCTATTACTAGTTACTGTACTTGATACAGGAAACCTCAGCAAATTCGACCCACCTCCTGCACAGCTCAGGCAAGTGAAGGCAAGCGACTATTATCAATGGATGTAGAGACACTGGAAGAATGCAATTGTGATGGTAAACTACATCATTACTACTGACATAGTACAGAAATATCTCTCTAATCACAGAGAACACAGGTAGAGCTATTTTATAATGTGAATTTGTACTTTCCACACACACACACATACGTACACATGCACACGCATATACATGTTAACACGCATACGCACGTGAAGTGAGCACACATGTGAATTATGCACACACATACACACATCAAACGTACGCACACATACACACAGTAAACACACGGAACCAGTGACCCTCACATTTGTATAGCACAAACCACAATTAGAGACAATCTAAAAGCAATATAATAAAGTCAATGTATATGAGGCCAAAACACCCAGAAAGCCCGAGGGTCCCTGTTCAATCAGCTTCCTGTACAAACAAGAGACTGCCATGCAGTGTGACTTCCTTGTTAGTTGTCTGTAACAGGACAAAATGGTTAAATGCAAGATATTGTAGGAATTAAGGGAGGGAACCTTCCTGTTAGGGCCAAACAAACAGCAGGCCGGGAGTGAGGCTGACAAAGAAATGCCTTAAATGGACACTTTGAACAAAACTTAACACCATACTTGCAAATAGTCTTTTGGAGTACGGCAGATTTTTGTAGCAACTAGGGAGGAATAGGGTGTAAAAAAATAATAAATAAAGTAACAAATAAAAAATGTAAATTAGAAATTAGCACAAGAAAGTGATCATACATATGTTTAGAATTAAATTATTAATTAAAAAAGCAGCTGAGACTCCCCCCAAACCCATTAGTCCCTCCATGTCTGAACTGGAGATGTTCCAGATGAGTCTCTCAATGTGACAACTCGACAGAGTTGAAGACAGCATTTAGTAATGGCTTTTTTTGTCCATGGGCTAGGCCTAATGCTCTTGACAATTCACAGAAGGTTTGCCACAAGGAATCCAGTTTAGTTATAGCTATCTGACAGGACACATCCCACACGGCCGCACTCCATTACCACCTGTTCAAGTAACAATGCCCATGAGCTAGAATAATCTACAACAATTGGAGGTATCAGTTGACATGCATTGAGAGAAGAGAACAAGCGATGATAATTTAGACAATGGGAAGTTGAATAAAACATACACGTACGCACACACACACACACATGATGACGAGTCATGATTGCATATTTCTGACACCTCTACCAACTTGTGCAGACAGCAGAACTACTGACACACATCATACAACCATGCTATTGTTTGTATCAGGAAACAAGCTACAAATCCTTGCTCTATTCTCCCACAAGCTCTCTGCTCAAACACACACACACACGACGATCAAGATGCCCCCGAAAGGGACACTATGCTGCTACATTAATAGGTGTTGCATGTTCAGACACTCGGAGTATAAGTGCTCCTAGACGACAGGTTTAACATTCACACTTTAAATGCACATCGCTTATAGCTACATGCTCACACACACAAAGTCACACACACATTAAAAGACAAGAACACACTTGGGGGAAAAGAAAAAAAAATTACTAAAGGTGAAAAGGGAGAAATTTATTTTTCATTTTTAAAATGGCAGAAAGTGAAAACCGTTGATTGGCCATATCCACTTCAGGTCTAGCCCTAAAATCCCATCCTGGTCAATGACATGCCAAAATCCAGTCCACTCAGTCCACCCTCCACAACACAACACACAGTGGTGCCATTATCTGTACAACTACAGCACCACACACTCCACCAAATCCTTGACCCACATGACCTGCAGTCACCATGACAACCCAGTGTTAACTTAACATCAACCTACTATACCAACTCAATTTACCCCTTGTGAGCCCAATTAAGACAGGATAAACTAATGCCTGTAATTTTTTTAAGAATATGAGTTCATGTATAATAGGTCCATCCTTCATAACAATAAAAACAAACTAAATGTTTAAAATGGCCGGCTCAAGATGTCAATAAGGGCTACTCCCACTTCGTCCACAATGGGCACTGAGTGGCTGTAACACAAAAGTGCAAGAACTCCAAATTCGGTCTTGTGACACTATGGTTAGTTCATCACATTGCAATCTTACACACCCAGCCTATGTTCCCAATTATCATCACCATCCTGAGCTGGGTCTTCACTGGCAAAGAAAAACTTCCCAAGAATTGCAACTCACTCACGCGCACAACACAACACACGGCACGATGAGTGCTCGAATGCTTGTGGAAGTAATCACTACAACCAGCATTAGTCTGAGGTTAGCCAATCACAGGAGGAAGAAACACACCAAAGACAGTTGCCGATAATTGGATTACAGAAATTGTTTTATGTACATCGAGTGCGTCCTTCAGCAGTCACTTCATAGGGAAACTTGCAGGACCTCGTGCCTGCCACATCACCCCAAACACACATCCAACTTTACCGGCTTCACATGACGACATGACAATATTTCATAGGTGAACAGTAACCAAGAGAATGATGAGGAAAACAGTATCTGTTACCGTTACACACAACACACACTCAAACAAAACTGTGCGTGAAATTGACCTCATAAGGCAATGTGTAGTATACAGCTACTTGTACCTAGTAGTTAACAACTTAGCATAGAAATTTGTTAAAGTTGTTCTCTGTTGTCTCCAGTGTTAAGCAAAGCTACAACCACCATCTTCCATTCCTCTCATTGCTATTTAGTTTTTTTTCTTTTTCTATTTTCTACTGAGCAGCCAGGTCCCTTTAGGCTGTTTCATGAACTGTGCCTGTACCACAAGTAGTATGAAAGGTTGTACATCTTTCTCTCAGCCTAGCACATACAGCTGAGGTATTCACAAAGTCCCTTGTACAACACAGCTGGAACTATGTAAGGTATTTAGATTGCTAGGCTCCCTTGCTAGTAAGGTTGGAAGAACTTTGTGGAGTAATTTTGTAGTTTTGTTTACATTTCAGAAGTTTGGACTGCTAGGTTTGTTAAAATTACCAGCTAGGGTTACAGCAGACAATATATCACAGCTGAACTATTTCTATCATATCACTGCAGAGAGGCTACAGTTTTCGCTGTACAGCGACCTATCGCTGTCAGCTCTAAAAAAAAACTACACAAATAATGCCATACTCACCACTCTTGTTCTTCAAATGAAGATCCTTCGCCTGAAGAACTGCAAATAAAGAAAAGACAACGGTAAAACAAACTGCCCAACCGCTGTCTGTACACTATAACTTTGTTACGCCGGCTACCGCGTTCTGCCGCGAACGGTACCCAGGAAACGGAAAAAAAACCCTCAGGCATCCAATAAGGCGGCAGGTCAAAGCAGGAAATAAAGCTGCGGATCGTCAAATATGCCGGAAATAAAGACAACACCCACGGTGAGGCGTGTCTCCCCAAAACAAAGCTAACGACCTCTTAGAGCCTGATTGCACGAAACAGTGGTAAATGTTCTTACTTATTACACCGCTGGTCCGAGCCCAACTTACCTGACGAACCCTCGTCCAAATTACCCTTTGCATTCTCACAGTGCCACCCAACAAAAAAGCACGACAACTCAGATTTAACAAATGCAACTATTAATGACAGTCTTGCCTGATATTCGCACATGGGAGGGGAGCCAATGAGCTGAAGCCGCCGAAGGAGAATCATCACCATCTTCCATTGTAAATTAAATGATAATTATAAGACCTTTGTTATTACTGGAGAGGCAAATATAACACTGAGCATTCTACGTCCGCAATAGCTATGTTTACAGAGAAGGTTTATTTTCGAAGAGTTTCGTCCCATAGATTTTAGCAACCGACCCGAAAGAGGTAGTATTCACTACGACCAATGCTACAGAGAGAGAGAAAGGTTGATAAATCTCAGACCACACTAATATCGCCACAATTGTCCGACGACAAGTTCCAGCTTGTTGTACGGTTTGAATGTTCCACCAGCGGTACGAATCCGACCCGAGATTTCTGTCGTCCAGATAGTACTACTATTCCTTAAGATAAGGGGATTCAAGCTTGAATTTTATCTTCCTTCTCGCTTTCAGTTAACTCTACTGGCACACTTCACCTTTACCAACCGCAAATACACTATAAAACGACATTAATGAATTTCCAGCTGGATTAAGTGACCAAGGGTGTGAAGCCTCAGTCTGGATTAGGAAGTTTGGCTATGACAACTTGTACTGATTCTTCCAAAATATGGTCTTTTTTGCAGCATCATAACAATAGCATCATTTCCCCCCAAAAAAGTCTTGGTGTGTTATTAAACCAAATCAAAATTTGCATAGAGCTTACAATTATGGTTATCGCATTGTGTACCGTATGTGTGTGTGCCAACATGAACAGTATAAGTTTAGTATTAAGTTAACCTCTGGCTAGAGTCTCGTGTTACTTCAGAAATTGGTTCATAGTAAGGTGACTTTAATGAGTTATAGTAGATCACGTTCTCCAAAAAAAGCTCACTAACACCAGACAAATGATAACTAGAATTGCATGCATACAAATGCATCAATATTACTATCATTATTATATTCATTATTATTATTATTATAATTATTATTGTTATCATTGTTGTTGTTGCTGTTGTTGTGTCAGGTATTTAAAACCTACCTTTTTTTTTTTTGCTGTATTTAGCTTAAAAGAAAAAGACGTGGTCATTACCAAGCTATCAGCTGGTGACAATGAATAAAGGTAGAAGCCATAATTGTTATTCATGACAAATAAATATAAGTAATGAATTTACATGCAACACAAATACGAGGAATAAAACAAAATTAGATGTTGTTAAAAACCAATGAAAATGTATTTTGAAATTGTTAATCCTGAAACCTGGGAAAGAATCGAGTCCAAATGGATTACTTGAAGTTGGAGTAGAGAGAGAAGCAGCTAAGGAAGAGGACCATGAGCTCATGAATGAACTGATACTGCTCCTAAACAACAACAACAACAACAACAATTAGTAAGAACAGGTTTTTAACTATTCTAACCTAAAAGTACAGATACATATTATTCCTCAAGGCAGTCTGAAAATCAGGTTATGAAACATGGTTGCTTTCTCCACAAATATAACTATATTTACATGTTATTAAAAGTCACAGAAATAATAAAATTAAAAAAGTTTTTAGTTAAATAAATGCACAATGAATTTGTGAATAATTACCCAAGCAACTAGCAATACTCACACAACACAAAAATCAATCCACACATTAATAATGATATTAACAGTAGCAAATATTTTGAAAGTAATGTTGCTTTAATAATTATTTTTTTAAATCAAAAAACACGCGGCAGGATTGTGTTGCCAAAACTTCAAAGGAGCCCTAAGGAGCCAGGAGTGGTCGGTCATTCTATTCACTCCTTCTGCAGGTTTGGCACGATACCAACAGTGCAGACGGTGTTGATGAACATCCAGAATTATACGACAGCCGGCAGACATAATAGAACTTCCAATTGTGTGCAAATAACCAAGCCTGTCAAGTGATGACCCCTACCCTTTGTAAGTTGGTAATATAAAAAAATAGAGTATTACTGTTGTCACTGTAGAATTATTGATGACTACCGTCACCTGAATCACAAATTGAATTATTTATTTTACTTGTTGTTGTTGTTGTTGTTTTTTAAATTGTTTTGCTGGGAAACTGCCGTTAATGTCCTTTAAGTTATTCGTAATAATTATTTTAAGTTTCCTGTTTGGTTGGTTTTTGTGCCTCAGGTCGGGAAATATATTTTTAGGACTGTATTTAAGTATAAGTATAAGCATATTATCCTTATCTATCCACTGGCCCTTGATGCTCAGCCATCTTGAATGCATGGCCTCTCTCTCTCTTTCTTACCACGGTCTGAACCATGCCTGGCTTCTGGATACGCAGTCCTTTGACGATCTGAAAGACGTCCACCACGCTTTCCGTCTTACAGTGCTCGATGCTGCTCAGCAGAGAGCAGAACACACCACAGCGAGTCACAGTGTCCCTGGAATGGAATGGAATGGAATAGTATACAGAATGAGAACCAGAACTGGAATAGAAAAAATCAATCTTGCTACGTAACTGAAGAAATTATCGGTGGAAAAATTTTTTTTCCAGGAAGCTATACATGTACCAGTCACCTAATCTTTGAGTGTGAAATGAATTGTTTAGTCCAAAGAAAGAAGACAACATAAAATAGACTGCATACTGGCTTCCAAAAATGATAACGGGTGTAGGGGGAGTGACATCAGTTAATCCAGTAATTGGTTAATTTTAAGCTGCTAAAACATAGTCATGCGCACCCACTAAACGCCCACTCACTCACACGTCCACTCACTCACACGCCCACTCACTCACACGCCCACTCACTCACACGCCCACTAACTCACACGCCCACTAACTCACACTCCATGAATGAGGATGGGCTTGTTTCCGGTTCGTCGCTGCACAATGAGCAGCTGGTCTATCATCTTCATGACTGTCTTCGGGTCTGAACAGATACCATCCCTCGTCCAGTTGGTCATCTGGAACTGCACCACTTTACGCATGTTGGGAGTCTAAACAAACAATAACAACAACAATAACAACAACAATAACAACAACAATAATTAGACCACTTTACTCACAATAATTGTGAGTCTGTTGATAGATATTTCCTCAAACATTGTGTTGAAAAAATACTTTGCGTACTGCGCTTCTCAATACGATGACGGGGTGTGTGGGGGGGAGGGGCATCAGTTAATCTAGAATGCATAACTCCAAGCATCTTGTCATACACACCTACTAAACGCCCACTAACATGCCCCCTCACTGGTGGTATAATTAACTATCTGATCAGCGCAGAGTTAAGTGTTCATGCCCATAAAAAAACGTCCTAGTGGCAGATAAATGATTCCATTGGCTCAAGAGTCCAACAGAGTTCATTGATTTAATCAAATAAACCAGAAAAATTAAAGACATTTTTTTCTTAGCTTGCATAGAGCAAGTCACAGCAATATTTCTGGCACTTAGAGAATGTCGCGTTAACGATGTTTTGCCATGGCTATGGGTGCTGACATGCCCGACAACATTAAGCCCCTCATGACCGGTCAGAGACTCAGCAAAGCAACCCACACACCCACCAGCCAGGCAGGCAGGCAGACAGGAAGGGAAGGGAAGAGTTGACCACAGAGACAGGGAACGAGTGAAGTCACTAGAAGATCACAACGTAGTTCAGGAAATAGCAGCTTCTGCTTACTCCGGGTTGATTGCCAGATATAGAATAGGTCAGTACTAGAATAATGATGTCATCTGCATATAGGCATTTTTTAAAACTTGAATGTACAGAAGATGCCATTGCTTTATTTTGAGTTGGACAGAGAGTTATCGAACAGTTCTCAATAGCACAGAGAAGAAGTGACGTATGTATCGTGAACGAGTATTAGATAATGAAGGTCTCCATGTGTACACTACACACATGTAGCTACTGATTTAGATTCTCCTTTGTCTGATGTATTGTTGATATTATCATTAGCACCATAATATTGTTTATGTATGTAAATAACCCACTCGGCTCATTGACCAAGGCAGTGCTGATCATGAAATTATTACACAACATTTCAATATGCACTCACGCTTGCACAGGTGCACACTATCATCGGTAAGTTAGTTACTATTATTATTGGGTTAAGTTTTAATTAACAATATTGGATGTTAGAATGAGAAAAATTTGTTATTATTAATTGGTGAGCGAGTGGAGTGAGAGAGACACTCTCAGGGGTAACACAATTGAAAATTGGGAATATTTGTTTTTTTTATATATATAGCTCTGCTTTCGACCCGTCTCAAATTTCACTAAACAGATTCTTCTGATTTATTGATCATTACCATATCACCCTAGAAATTGAATTGTTTACCGCTTTGAATTCTTTTACGGGTGCAGTTAAAACACATAAACTTACCGGAGTTCCATTTCTATTCAAGTTAGTGGCGGTGGTAAGTTAATACGCTATTAGTCACAGTTATAAGCCCTACCAACAGTATTTACTCGAAAATTCATTGGCCACTAGACTACTCACGAAGGTAAGTCTTGTGTAGGTATGTTCAGCTGTGTAAAAGTATTGTGAGTTACAACTAATATCACAAAGAAAACATTTAAATAGTGTGACTTGTTTTTGTTGCTTAATTTCTTTATTTTTTTCATTTCAAAGAGTTGCGGGGAGTGGTTACTACGGCAATGAATCCCCTTTACCGTATATAGGTAATTTAAAAACTTGGACTTTTTTTGTTAGTATCTTGAGTGTTAGAAGTTAAAATCAAACATTTAACAATAGTGTCTATTTAGGCTCGCTGGCCATCTGTGCTCAAGCACATCACTATTTGTTATTATTATTTTTGTTATTATATGTTATTATTATTATTATTATTATTACTACTATTACTACTACTATTATTATTATTTTATTATTATTGTTGTTGTTATTGTTGTTGTTGTTGTTATTATTATTATGACTCACATTTGGACTCGTTATACCAAAGTTTCTGACAGTGAATCCGTCCTGCCTCCTGGTCTGCAGAGTGTAGATGCCATGGAAACCAAACTGGTCCCCATCGATGCCCGGGACACTACCAGACCCAGGCCAGTACTGATGACACACCTCCTACAGACACACAAACAATCACTGAGCATGTGCAAACAGTCCAGGGTAAGTATAAGCAATTGGAGAGAGACGAGGAGAGAATGCTTGTTCAACTCTTTGTTTCACATCACATAGTGAAGCTATTTATGCATGTAGCTAATTGATACGTTATTGACAAAAAAAAAGGCAACTAATATCAGCCAAGATATTTCATCTTTATATTAATACGACCTTACCCAATGAAGTAATCCCAAGTGATTCAAGTGATAAAGTTTGAAATATGACTCGTGATGATTTAGTCTCCTCCCGAAATATTGAGACAAGTACAGCCACCCACCCACACCCACCCACCCACACACACACATTGACCTTGAAAGGAAGCCACCCATCGTATGATGCTTCTCTGCCACAAGTGACAGACTAAATCACAGTTATTAATGTTTCTGATGAGTGGTGACACATCTGTGTCTATCAATGTCTTGCTTTCGTCTGAATGCTCTCTCACACACACTACACTGGTATGGCTTATCTGTAGCTGTACTGCTACCACTGTTCTCAATACTGTCTTCCACATGTGTCCTTCTCCTCTCATCCTCTGCCACTTTAGCCTCAGCCACATCCTCGAGTCCTGTCCTGCAACTTCTCCTCCAATCACTCCTGTCCTGTGCCAACTGATACCACCTCCTCTCATCAATATTAAACTTTTTCAAATCTTTTCTGACACGATCTCGCCATCTCATTCTGGTCCCATGTGCAGGGCGGCACTGAGGCAGTCAACCAAACAGTATCTTCTTGGGCAGTCTGTGGTCATCCATTCTTGCCAGGTGGCCTAGCCATCTCAGTCGTCTCGCTATAACTATATCTTCCAGGGAACGAACACACACACACACACACACACACACACACACACACACACACAAGCATGCAGCAAGAGGAGAGGCGGCAAAAGAATACTATAGTACGCGTGTTGTTGACATGGCACCAGTTGATGAGCCAATTATCGGAAAAGTACACCACATTCCTCGTTAGCCACAGCAAGGAGATCTTCAAAAGAGAGCAATATCTCAGAGAACCAGTCATCAGTTTTTTGTCATGCAATCCACCTCTACTAAGTTCACAACCCACCATTTTTTAATTGGCCCAGTGTACCATCAGCCAGACAAACTTTAGAAAGGTTAGCTAATTAAAGTAAATCTCAACAAGTGCTCATTTTTTTTTTGTGAATTAAATTAGTTAAAGATTTAGAAACTGAAAGTTAATGTCTAAATTTGATAACTGTACCCTTCAGGTAGCGTCCCTCCTTAACAAGGTGTATACCGTGGGAGTCATAACTGATACTTACACCTGACACCAAGGAAGCCAAGGAGATGTTGGGACTCACTGTAGCAACCTTTAACAATCATAATTGTTTCTCATCTGATCGTATTCCAAGCCTAATCCCCTGAACAAACAATATCCTTATTCTCCCCTAGCTAATAATATATACTATAGTCTTTAGTCATGTAAACAAAACAAATATCACGCTAACCAAACAAGTCTAGGTGGGGCTAAAACTACTCCCTGAAATTTTAGGAGGAGTACTGGAGAGAAACTGATCATTTCATTTGCATTGTAGAGTACTAAAGGATGTCTGGGGTGGGGGTGGGGGGCGGGGCAGAGGGTGGTAAATGCCTCCCTTTGCCCCTCCCCCTTTGCCCCTCCTCCCTACTGTCAACTCCTTTTTACTTTCACAGATAAATCAAATCATACTTGATACTTGTATCGTTAGTGAAATTTTCTTTTCTTTGTCATTCATATCAATAGATTCTGCTAGCTTGCTTGGCACAGGAGCAGACTGTTCATTGTAATCCCAGTGTGCTAGTAGTGGATGCATCTCACCTGCTGTCCTCTACCCTTACCCTCTCACCTTGTCATCTTCCTCCGGCAGACACAGCATAACTATGGCTGCTACTTCTTTCTCATACACCATCTTCCAGAATTCTTCAGTCGTGTTGCTCATTGGAGACTGTGCGATGATGAAACCCTTCTTCTGCTTGTAGCCCTGAATTTACGTATATGTATAAAAGAATATTTGTACTAGCTATATATATTATATTACATATTATTGATATTAGCAGTAAAACAGCTATTGGATTTAAGACTGGGGACATATACTTACACTTTAACTATCAACAGCAACAAAACACAACTACAGCAATAAAAATGGACTCCCATATCACTGCTAGCAAATATTATCTTGATATTAGCCACTGTTAACACAGTTATGTTTGGTACTTTTGAATTGTTATAGCTACTTATATAGACATTGTACTCTTTTCACAGCAGCTATTGTAACATTAACAAACAGGAACCCTGGGTAATTATAAACAGACTTGATAACGAATAAGCGCTATCAATCAGTAACCCTTTACCACCATTACTTTAACGGCTGCTATGAACTATAGCTATCAACTTTTCCCCTCTAATACATTTTTGTATAGGAATATCGGGGACTATATCAGATAGTAATAATAATAATAATAATAATAACAACAACAGCAACAACAACAACAATAATAATAATAACAACAAAAACAACAACAACAACAATAATAATAACAACAAAAACAACAACAACAATAATAATTATAATAATAGTAGTAGTAGTAATAATAACACCAGTAATAATAATAGTAATAATAATAGTAGTAGCAGTAGTTGTAGTAATATTAATAACAATAATAATAACTCATTACTGGTTTCTCCCTCTTGTGTCAGATGTCAGACACTCTACTCTGTAACTAACTGCATTTGTTCCTAATTCATTCAATTCATAGCGAGAAGCCTTATCATACACGTTGCTATGGTTTCCAATATCCCAGAAGGTGCGGTCTGTAGCTGCCTCTTGTACTACTATAGTGCAATGTCATTAAAACACGTTGGCTGTTCGTAACCGTTTGTTGACGATGCATTCCAATTAAATTAAGCCAATCACACTTCAAGGAATTCCACCGCATCCTCTCCAGCCACAGAATCAGACACTCACTCACTGACAGACAGCTCAGGACTGACCATTCATTAATTATTCAATGCCAAGTCCAGTCAAAAACTTGAAAGAGATGAAAGAGATTGGCTGTTGCTATTTGAAAGAAGGGGTAATTTCCAATGTAAATCACAATCGCAATGTGTATTTCTGGGATGGTAAAGTGTGGCAGAGGTGTGTCTTTGCCTTGTGTTATATCCTGAGGGCTAATTACCCAGTGCTGAGTTTGTTGTTTTAGTCTTGTTTGGTTAAGCCACATCTGGAGGTGGTGTATTGAAACTGACTCCATCTCAATGGACGGCTGATTTCCTCTGTTTTGCACGACATCATCATAAACTCCCTTTGTTTTTACTACACATGCATTTACCCGGGGATTCATCCGCGTGTGATGCGTGCGTGCGTGTGTGTGTGTGTTGCATGTGTAAGAAAGATGCAGCCTGATAGCACGGAAACAGTCAAGTTGGTGGCAAGTGTAAATTATCAGAATGCAAAATTTTCAAGTTATGTTTTTGAGTGTGTGTGATAATGCAAATAGCCACACCCACTAGGAATCTAATCAGGTCTGTGAAACATCTATTAGGATATTGACATGAAGCTATAATAATAAGAAGAACAACACAACAAAAGAGATCAACTGCAATTATATGCATGGAGGCTGAATCAAACCTTGACAGAGTATGAAAATTTGCATTGTTGTTGTTGTCGTTGTTGTTGTTTTTATTTATATCATTCCAAAACTCAATTATACTTAACAGAGAAAAGAGGCTAAAACATACATATTAGCATATCATTATTTAATCCATTACATCGTGACAATTGTATATTGGCACACGATTCCCAGTGAGCGGCAAGCAAAGTGACACACGCCATCAGAGTTTTGCAAATTTGAGTTAATTGTCAGTAGCTGCTGAGGATGTGTAGTTGAAGTGGTTTAGGTCAGCCCCAAGGCTAGCCAGATCTTCAGGCCTAAATTTTTTTTTATCTCAGTAGTCATTAATTTTAGTATTCTATTATACCACACATGCACCAATACATTCTAGCCGATCTTCAGTGCACCATATGTGTATATATACTTCATTAAGGATTTATTCCGTGTAAATATACTAAAGCAAGCATATTTACAGTCCACCTCCATTCATTGGACATCAACTCACTCCTTAATAGAATCGAATATTGAGAATGTGGATAAAACCAACAGAAATCTGCTGTATTGCTCACCATTGTGCAGTACACCACTAGTAGCTACAAATATAATGTTTTGTTTAAAAGGGATACTAGAGCTCTTTGTGTTTTATATAAAATGCACTAGAGACGTCCATGGCCAAAAACCATACATTCATGACAATTATCCATTACCTTCACACACACATACACACACACACACACACACACACACACACACACACACACACAAACACTTACATTGGCATAAGAAGCATGGACGTACGTCTCGTTGAGGTTCTTGGCCTTCAAGACCACTCGCCATTTGTCAGCTGCAATAGTAGAAGAAACAATCACAGTCACTTCCCTTTCCCGGCTAATGCTCCCCATCATACTCCCTCCCTCCCTCCAAAATTTAATTATGCGCACTAGACATTATGTATGTTAAAAACAGTGGCATAACGCTAGGTGTCATCGTGTCAAAACAGACTGGGAACGCTAATAACCCTTTACCAGTTTAAAATCAACTATACAAACAATTTGTGATTCTACTTTGACAATCAATTGAGCAGAGTGGGTGCCGTGTGGCATCTGTATGTTTATCTGTCAACAAATGAAGGTGGTAAAGTGTCATCACTTTCACTTGCTAAAATCAACTGCCACAAATGAAGTAAGTCAAGGATAACAATAATTAACTTTTAAAATACTTCTCAACAAATACAAAGTAGGTCAGAAAATGGCTGATGTAAAGAAGAAGTGGAAGAAGATAGATATATCTTAAATGCTACTGTAGTTAGAGTCTGCCACTGTGTATGGGGGGGGGGGGGGGGTACATGCTAGTGTTAACATATAGCAGAAATAGCTAATTGTAATAAATGATTAAATAAATGAAAAGTGTTTATATACATATATATATTATATACATATATATATATATATTATAGATAAACCATGGCTTTAAGAAATTATTGCTGATAACTGTTTCCAGCCCTAGGAAGAGGGCAGTTATGTAGCGATAATTCTAAGAGTTGCCATTGTTAGCTATTTTATACTATAGTTACCATTTCAAAAAGTGTAAAAGACAAAATAAAAAGGGGATATTGTTGTTTTGAGGGGAATATTGTTTGTTTTTTGAGGGGGGAAATGTTCAGTTAATGCAGGGAGGGTCCCTCCACAATACAGACAAGAAGTGCATGTCGTTCTCTCTCTACAGCCTTCAAACAATAACAGTTGGAGACAGAGCGATGGTATTTAGTGAGACAAGAATTTATACTCCAATAAATAATAATAAATAATTAATAAATAATAGTAATAATAATAATTTTCCATGTCAGTCTTTAGGCGGTGATCAAGTATCTAACAATTCGCGGGGGAAAAAAATCGTACTAGTAAAAAAGAATAAGATTCTTTCGTAGCTAAAATCACCATGATAAATCTATCACCATAACTATTTATACATCTCAATCTACTTTGAAAAAAAAGTCCTTCTGCATGCAATTTAAACACTTGTTGTGTTACAAAGCTTTTTGTTTTTCTGCAGGCGATTGGAGGGGAATAAACAGTTTTAATCCATGGCTGTTGCCACACAGCAACTATATATATATATATAGTATGCACACACGCACACGCACATGCACACACACACGCACAGTTTCATGAACTGTCCACTCACATGGTAGGAAGTCAGAGCTCCTGTTCTTGTCTGGATAAGCTGATGCCACTGTTCTAACCACGTTCAATGGGTTGGGAGCAATCTGCTCAAGAACCTGAGAAATACATAACAGCTTCAACCACTGCTCAGTAATACTTAACTGGCTACAAGAATAACTCAGTAGAAGTTAACCCCACAAAAATTGATAAAAAATAAAATAAAATTAGCTAAGCCAAAGTCGAACAAATTGTGAAAATTTAGACTGAGTTCTCTTGATGCTTACATTGAACTGAGTCTGGTATCCTGTCCTGTTGGTAGTGAGGTCTACTCCAGCTAGTCTGATGACTGCTTTTTTCATGGAAGAAGCTGGTATTTGAGTATTGCCACACATCAGAGACTCCAGAACTGCATCATGGATGAAGCCATACTGGTCCTGGGAGAAAAAAAAAGAAGAAAAAAAAGTGTAAACACACCAGGAAAAAACAAAAACAAGAACAAAAACCAAAAATACCAAACTAAGAAAGATAAATTAGATCATATGTGCTTTACTTCACACACTTTAGTACTTCTCTCTGCTGGATTCGATTCTATTCTGTCTGACTGGTTATGTGTGGTAAAAGGTCATTGTCAACACAAACCACATATTGATGAAACAGCCTGTCATTTTTCACTGGCTGACAGGTGCATTTCAACTCACCCTTCCCTGGACCATTTTCATTCTCTGCCTCCTCAGTTGACACACTGTGCCAGCTATGTCCACAACAGACTCTCTGGCAGCCTGATCCAGGGCGTTGTCAATGGCGATGTAGGTCCCAGTCCTGGACACGCCTCCATCACAGTGCACAAGGACAGGGCCTTTACCAGGCTTGTGGCTGCTCTTCACTCTGCGTTGGAACATGAGTAAAGGACCTGCGTATTCTGGGACGCCAGTGTCGGGCCAGGACAGGAACTGAAACTGTGTGATCTTGCGAGTGTTTCTAAATGGAGCACCCATGTCTTTGCTAGCCTGCATGTGAAAAAGAGTTGATTTTGTAAATTCTGCCAAAATTTTACTCATTTTTTGGTCACCATGAGATAGGCAATTACTGCAAATGGGCAGGGGAAATTCAATGGATTAAAATTAAGTAGTAGTTATAAACAGTCATGAATATGAAAGGTTAGCTAGTACATGAGAGAAGTGGGCACTTGCATAGCAATAAGCTAGAGGAAGGGTGTTGAGGTTCTATGTAGTAAACACAAATAACCTAGCTATAGTTTATCCATTCAAAATATAAATTTTCTATAGCTATTTCCATACTCACTTGCATCTGAATGGTCCGGGTTGTGTAGTCGGCGAAGACCTGGCACTCCACCAGAGTGACTGTGAAGGGTCCGTATTCTCTGCTGCCCCCCTCGGGCCAATAGAACTCACTCTTCTTCAGCTTTCCTTCTGCTGCACTGTTCAGCATGACAATGACCTGTACCTTCTCTTGCCAGACCAGGTGCCAGAAGTCAGCAATGGTATGGGACAATGGAGCTGTGGAAATAACGTGCAATTTTTTATTATGGGCTTTAATTGTTAAAAACAACAAGCTAATCTTTACTATATTAGCTACATATATACTATTATGTATACATACAATATTTATATTGTGGTTAGTTTGCTAGTTAGCTAAAATAAAAGTGATGAATTTAGCATTACTAAAATGTACCTTATTTCCTGTTTTTATGTTTTGCTATTGAAAATTGTGTTATTCTGTGGAAAGCAAGTAATGACATACCTTGAGTGGCAATGTACGATTTTGGCCTTGCACAACCCTAAATAAAAAAAGTAGAAGAAAAAACAAACAAAACAAAACAGGTTCTCAACATACAGTAATGAATACAACAGCAAGTTGCTAACAACTCTCTACATATGTCAATCTCATTTTATTCACACAGTTTTGTTTTACAAAGTATTTTTTAATCCACCATTACAAAGGATCACAACTTTATTGTCTTTATATTCTCCTCCAATATTTTTCATTTCCTCACATCTATATATGAAGCGTTGATGTAGTCAGTCTGCATTTCCGGGAACTTGGGAATCGGCTCCAATTCAACTCTGTTGGTATCATCTACACATACATTATTATGATATAGTGGCTTTCTCTGATTTACAGCAACTGAGAGTAATGGCGAACATTATAGCATTAAGAAACTGTCCACAGGTGCAGAGTATGTATCTGCTTGATGACAACTTACAGCTCAAAATATTTCTGAATCGGTTGCTGTGTCTGTTGGTCACGGAGCGTCCAATGAGAGCCTTTAGCCCCGCCTCCCCAGATGACAAATTCTACGACAATAGATATGACAATAAAAGTGTCAAGTACAACAACTGTATAGATAGCTAGCTATAACTCTAATACCAAAAACAAAACAAAAAAAACCCACTTAACATTGAAATATAAGGTAAATCTTAAACGAGAAGGTTGCACATAAAAGGGGTGTAGCCGAAGACATATTTCGCGATAAGTGAAAAATGGCGAATGACAATTTTGTCACTAACCTCCTAGAGACCATTTTAGTTCGCATTACAGCAACTTAGGACACAAAATTTGGGGAAACAGTGTCATGGAACACCACAGTACTGTAGGAGCTAGACTTGATTAATCTATAATATCACTTGCAAAAAAATATATATATCTGTGAGTTGGGGCACTCATTTTAAACATGGTGTGGATCGAATTGAAAGAATAGTGAGCTATTCTGGTTTGTTCTCTTTGCATAGCTACTTTTTTAAATTTGAATAGGACTAGAGGTCAAAGGCATGTCGAGGATTCTCCTTTTTATATCTGGAGCTTCGGAAGGAGTCCAGCAGAATGTGGTAAACAAGGCCACAGATTTCGTGTATGGAGAATAGCATTGAAATATAAATGCGACCTCTACATTTAAGTTTTTTGTGCATGATTTGAATTTTCTTCTAACCTCAAACTCTTCAACAAATCCACTGTCTCCATTTTTGTGATTCTTGGCCACATATTCTCCGAAGATATCCATGTCGACAGGCTTGCTAAAGATCTTTGTGTTCTCTATTTTCCTCTCTGCTCTCTCCTTCAGATACACAATGAGTTTGGTGCATCCTTCCACACTGCCCACGCTGTTGCTGACGATGAAGTCATAAGTTCCGGCGTGATCTCTACTCACTTGCGGTATGTGTAAGAAACCCTCGTCTGTCACCTCCGGCTCTCCAGTGCTGGTGTCATCATCCAGCCTGATCCCGTTGAAGAACCACGTGATGGATGGTTTAGGCACGCCTTTGAAGTCGACTTGGAGTGTGATCTCATCTCCTTCGTTGGTGTAAACGTTGCTCTTGTAGCTCGTAATGGTTGGTTCTGAGGCTACGTTTAAGAGGGGAAAATAAATAAATAAATAAGTTAAATTAAATAAGGAGACAACAGCTGTGGTATATGAAGACGTATCAGTATTAGCTACTGGGTTATGAGAAGTGACGTGAGCGTGTGTTGACATGTTTAGTCCTGCCTTGAGGCTAATGTAGTCTTATCTTGTGCATAATTTACAAGGTGTTAACTTGAGGCTAAGTGAGCTCAAGCTGCGAAAGTAATGTTTACATTGTTGAGGGAAGCCATTTCATATTAGAGCCTGTAGTAATTGCTTCAGTAGACGTAACTCATAAGCTTTACACTAATTGGTATTGCAAGTGAAATAGTTGCTTGAAAGTAGAAGTTGTTATTGTTCATTAGTTACCAACTTTACAGAGGAAAAGCCCAGAGAGACCACACCCACTAATGTGCCCATTAATTGAATATATAAATCTTTGGACTGAAAACTCCACTTCATTCAAGCATGTCAACTATATTGTAGACCATTTACCAAACTATGCAACACTAGAAAGTGCAATTTTCTGCCATGTCCACCACAGTGATTCAAAATCTGCAGCGGCCAAAACCACTGTGACTGTTTCCATAGCTATGCCTGAGGACAAAACTTTCAATAGCTGACCTTTAAAGGAATCCACTGACATTTTAGAGACTAGCTGATAGGCAGGTGGTGGAGGAGGAGGCGTACTCATGGTGAGGATGAAACTCTCTCTGTTCAGTGCCACGAGAGTGTCATCCATTGCTCTCACATTGTAGTTCTGCTTCTTCAAGGATTTCTTGTGCTTCCTAAACAAGCAATAATTATATAATACATATTATATATATATATATATATATATATATATATATATAAATACTGCAAGATATCTATATAGTTGTAATAAAAGGCTAGTTACAGCTCCTACGGATTATAATTCTGTTGTTTACCAAACAAAGAAGGCGGCAACAAGTGCAACTACTGTCAATACAGCGATGACTAGAAGGACTACGACAATAGATCCTGCTATGGGCCCAGCAGAGCTAGTATTTTTTTCTGAGGACAAAACAACAACAACAACAACAACAACAACAACAGAAAACAACAATTATTAATGAAATAGCACATAAATAAAAAGCTAACTCACCTATTGCTTGTGTATTGAATTGCGGGTCACTAGTTGGATCTAAAAGTTAAAAGAGGATTCATCAACAAGATTAAATTTTAAAAAACATCTCACAGTTAATCTTACTGTCGGGTGTGGTAGGATTATTCTTATTGACTGTTGTTACTACATCGATTCTTGGAGTCTTCTTCACACTCATTGGTGGCACCGCGCCAGAAGGATTCTCTTGCGAACTTATTCCTCGAAGAGGTGTGGTGTTGGGTGCAGATGTGGGTGTGGTCAAATCAGCTGATGAAGTAGTGGAAGGAGGAAGAGGATTTGTGGTCACTGGTGATGAAGGTGTCGTGATAGGGGAGGTTGGTGTGGTGGGTGGAAGTGTGGTGGGAGGTGGGACTGTTGTTGTCATGGGTGGGGCTGTAGTTGTTGGAGGCAGGGTCGTAGGAAGGGGTGTGGTTGTGGGAGGAGGTCTGGTAGTTGGAGGAGGGATCGTTGTTGGGGCAACTGGTTGCACTGGAGTGAGACACAAGCAAATAAGCAAAAAAATAGCAACAGCTAAACATGAGAAATGTTTTCATACCACCTGGGGTTTGTAATCTCATTCAATGGGGTTTGCAATCTCATTCAATGGGGTTTGCAATCTCATTCAATGGGGTTTGTAATCTCATTCAATGGGGTTTGTAATCTCATTCAATGGGGTTTGTAATCTCATTCAATTTAATATTTTTTAGATATTTTTAGTGAGGTGTTTGAAATGGTTGCCATAAATGACTTAAAAAACATTAGAAAAGTAGCAAAATGAAATTTATATAATACATATATATGTATATAGGGCTCCATTTATGACCGCCAATAAGCACACTTAAAAACCACACTCATGTTTACAATTGATTCTTTAGCACATTCTATAAAGAAGATCCTAATATGAAATGTATTCTGAACTAATACTCCACTAACCAGTTGGTCTATCAGCAGTCAGGGCTAGTTGATTTCCACTGAATGGACCAATTCCATTCATGTTTTGTGCAGCAACTCTAAAATAGTAGACTACTCCTTGGTCCAAGAATCCGAGACCTGTAGGACGCGTAGAAGAAGAGCTCTTGATGCTGAGTTCACCAGTGACAGCAGTTCTGGGTGGGTTCGTGCTGTCATGCCGTTCGTATTGAATGATGTAGGATGTAATGGGAGAGTTGGTGGGAAGGCAAGGTAATGGAGACCACGATAGCAAGATTCTATGTGGATTGCTGGGGTCTTGACCAGCTCTAAGTTCAGATGGATGGGCAGATGGCGGTGCACTTGGGTTACCTGTATATGTGTGAGCAAGTGTTATGAATGCAATTATACTCAAAACAGGAACTATTAATTAATATAATGGCAGAACATGAAGCGTACTTTTCATTCACAAGCTGATGTTATATCACACCTTAATATATCTTAAACTTAACACAAAATAGAGCAATAGCATAAAGGAGGCAATGGCAGCAATAACAATCACATGGAGAGATTAACATACACAGCCTCAAAGTTGACAAAGTGCAAAAAAGAAAAGAAAAGAAAAGAAAAAAGATGTACTATTTGCATGTTGTAACATCTTACCTCCAGTGTATACTCGCTGGCTTCTCTCTACCAGCGTCGTGCCACCACCTGTCACTCTGAATGTACCAAGCACCATTCTGTTACATGCAGTCACAGTTTGAGTGATTTGTGTAGTTGTGGCTATATCACGTGTGAGTGTGGTCTCCCCCACATTGTTGATCCCTTCATCTGTGAAGGTGATGGTGATGCTAGTGAAACACTGAGGGTATCGCAGTTCCCACGTGGCCCTTAGCTGGGGAATGGAGTCTCCTTGAAGTACTCTCTCAATTTGAAACTCTCTGAGGAATACCATATCCTGAACTAATTGAGTAACAACTACAACAAAGAAAGAAAGAATTAAATATACGCTAATCAGTAATTTTAGTCCAAAATTATCCAGGATACTATTAATGTTAACAATCAATAATCAATTAAAGCAATGCAATCACATAACGTATAATACATAAACATACTTCATCATTATCACTATGTCACTTTGATTACTTGATCTAGTTTTTTTCTACATTATGAAACTCAGCTTGACCACAATGAGGCAGAAAACTAACAATTTTAAAGCTGGAAAGAAGTCTCAGCTTTAGCTACATCAGAAGCTTACCTGGTACTTGGCAATTTTGTGCATATACAGCCTCCAGCAAAAGAAGCAGGTGGCAGGTGAAGAAAATAATCATGATCCACAACTATTGAATCACTGCAAAAACAAAGTCACACTAAAACACTATAGGAATACTGGGCACTCCAAGACTAACTAAATCTCAACTTTGATTCTTCACTATTGTTGTGCCAGAGGTTATGAGCTAGGCAGTGTTCTATGCGGAGTAAGTGGGTGTCATGTACTGCCCATGCTCAGTGACAAGTCTATGACAGGAATGTGGAGAAGTAGCCAACACAAACAAACTGAACGAGGTGGTAGAAGCTGTTATTTGGACCACTCCTACCAACTGTAAGTCTAAACACGTCTTACTCCTGAACTTGATCAAACAAACTATGGTTTACCAGTCCATTGCAAGGTACAAGGAAATACAGATATCATTGTTTCCAATATATCTTGGGAAAACTATGGTGTGAGATCTTAAGATTTGGTGTTTTTGAATTTTAGATAGTGATAGGAGAAATAATCTTGACAGCACAGATGGAAAACCTTCAGAATGGTAAATTGTATGTGCAAGTCTTATCAATATGGAGATTATAGATTGAAGAATATATAATTTTGTTATCAATATAGGAATCTTAGGAACTCTAAGAATTGGAAAAGGAAATTAATGGCAATATTAATAAAAACAGCAGCAACCAGCAACAAGGGAAGTGTGCTTTCAGGTTTTGTCTAAGGTCTAGTAATGAGATCACACTATCATTAAATTGTGTTGAGAAGACTAAAAATACATTTCTGGTGCTCTAAAATGATATTACTCATTTTAATTCATAAACTAACTGGCAACATGAAAATAAGTTGGAGATGAGCAGGCCTAAACTGCTCATAACCAGCTTTCCTAGTTTTCCATGAATCATCTGTTACTGCTGGAATAAACATACTATCTTATAATCCTCTCTAGTAGGTTAGTTTTGAACTTCTGCACAGAAACCATCAAATTTGGCATGAATTATGTTATCGCCAAACATGATGTAGGACACGCCCCTTGATATCTCACAATTTTGATGTATATAATACTTTTTAAAAAATTGCCATATGCATGTGGTTGTATCACTGTTATACAAGACTTCTGAGCGACAATTTACTCTAAATCTCTCAAAGCTGGCCTACACATAAAATATGAACATCAATCTAAGTGTCGGCATTGACAATGTCAGAGAGTTGCACATTGTACTTCATCCATTTTGTTAAGTTATCATATCCAAGTAAAGTGGCTGATATATAATGCGTATACTGTGAAGACAGTTGATAAAATCGCACATGCAGGCTCTGGCAGCTGTCCAAAACCTCTAGCATGTATAGTAATGCCCATGTGCAGGTCTCCGGCAATGTGGATTCTATGCCCGGTAAAGGGTTCACACAAGATGAGGTCAAGACTGCAGATGGTATTGAATTCAATGACTTGTACAGATTCAGCGAGGTAGGTGGATTCAATATCATGTGCAGGCAATCTGTTGATTTGAGTGGTAAATAAATGATTTAATGAAACCACAATGATGCTATCTCTTGAGCTGATTGTCAGTTTTAAGCAGACCTTCATAAATAACCAAGCTATTTGAAACAAAGTTATTAATGCTGTAAACTGTATTGAACAGGGAAGGTTCCGTAAAAGGGGTCAAAGAGAGCCATCATCCACCAAAGAAAATCACAGCATGCTATTGGTTTATGCTAGGTATGTCTGTGGGTTATATCTATTAGTATGTAGCATCTGTCGGGGACAGCCCCTAGAAAAACTAGGGACCAACCCAGACAAGCCAGACCGTAACCAAGGGACGTGATTGACAAGGCATTCATGCTTAATGGACCCCCCTTAATCACCCGTTAGGTGTTAATGATGTGACTCTTTGTTTCATGTTTGTGCATATATTCTTGTGATTTTTGTAGAGTAGCTCAGTCTGACGAAAGTTAGAACAGCGCATTTTGATTGTTACTGAACATTTCAATTAAATTAATATTACCTAAAGACTGTTCAACTGGTCAGATTCATTGTGTGGTGGAAACTCTAGCTATCAACTGCTTCCGTTCAAAAGTTATTCAAGTTTTTTTTCTGGCCAACTCAACTTGGACATACTACAGAGCACCGTTACAGCATCCACATGCTGGTGTAAGAAGTACGTGGACAATCTGTCAACAGACTTGCTTATTAGTCAATGCATGTCTGTTTGGAGAAGTTTGAACATTCTGAGTGATATTTTTTTTAATCTCCAAGACGTGCCTTGACTTACTTTAGGTCTAATATGACCAAGAAGTGACTAAACAACTGCTTGTTACTACATTGCTATCCACAGGAATAACAGATGCTAAACTTGCAAGAGGTTGCTATGAAAGAATCAGATAGCTTAGAACATTCCTTTGTGTAGTTTACATTATACCAATTAAGACAGTCTTGTTGTATGTTTATAGATATTATGTCTTAGTGTATTTTATAAGTGAGGGTGTGTACACATGCATGTAACCTCTTCTCTCCCTCCAACTGTGAACTGCTGAAGCCACTCCTGATGAACAAACTGTTAAACAATTAGAGCCCCTGTAATAAAAGCGAATAAATGGCATGTGCAGGTCTCTGGTGTGGAAAGCAAATTACAATGTGAAAACCTCTATTAATTATTAGAATATTATGTACAAGCTTTAATGAGATGGAAAGTCTTTCATTTAGCTATACTATCCCACAAATTCCTTGTGTCTAGTTGAATATTGTTGCTAGAAGTACATGTTTAAGCCATTGACAACTTACTACGAATAAAAGCTAGGCAAGACCATAGTAACTCCACCATATTGGTAAATACCCATTCTCCTTCTGGTCTGGGTTCCTCATAATATTGGCTCCCAGCGAACATAAACCAATCATTAGTTAGTCTTACTGACTGGCATTAATAATTTCCTGCTTCCCTAAAATACAGCAATCCAGCAATACAGCTGGTATTGATAGCCTTCATTTTTACTCAATTAACCACAGAAAGAAAACAATCATAGCTAAATGGTATAGCTAACAAAGTGCTTTAAATAGAGTGCAAATATAAAAGTTATTTAGTTCATATAATGAACACTATCACTATCTTCGTAGTCAAAGTTGTTGGACATGGCACAAGACACTCTGGGATAATCATATTGGACTGTGTCTACTGAACCAAACTCTCCTCCTTCACATTCCTTATCACTATCAGGAGTCACAGAACTGGTTTTCCGATAGGCAATGTTCTTCTTTATGTTTATAAGAGGTTCTTCACTGTCCACAGAAGATTCAGATGTAGTGCTTGAGATTTCTGCAGAAAGTTTTGAGTTCTTTTGTGTCGCATCATCTGAATTTAATAATATTGGTAGATACTTGCGTGGTGTTTGGGGCACACAGTCCGGGCACTGCTGCAAGGAAGGCAGTACCCTGTGCCTAGTAGCGGATTGAGGAGGAATGACCTGTATTGAAGGCTGGGGACGTGACAACAGAACAGGCGGATGAGGGTGGAGTTTCTTCAGTATAGCTATATTGTCAGCCATAGTAGTGACTGAAACACGAGTTTTCCTAGGCTTCCTCTTCCGATTTCGGATGGTAAAAACAGTTCTGAAACAAGACCATATTATAGTTATTTAAGTCCATTTTTAGAATAGAGCAAGAAACCACACACACCTTTATGAACAAGCATTTAGCTAACAATGTTATCGCTCACTTGATGAAGAAACAGGTTAGGATGAGCCCGGCAATAACTCCAAGTATGACACAGGATAAGACAATTATACTGAAGATCTCTGTACTGAAATTAAATTCCTAAGAGAAAGAGAGAGAGAGAGAGAGAGAAAATATGGAGATCATAATGGAGGATGGTGCTATTACAACTAGGGGAAAGTGTCTATCTAGCTAGAAAATACAAAGTTTTGTCACTATTGTGTATGTGTGTGTATGTGCGTGTGTGTGTATGTGTATGTGTGTGTGTATGTGCATGTATGTGTGTGTGTGTGTGTGTACAGCTATTATATGATACACAAAAATAGATAGTTTTATAGTTTCATGTAATATTTACAATTAAAGCTCAAAATTTTTTGAAGTATGAATATCATTTAAACAAGCTTTGGCTTAAACTTGCACTTCAGAATAAGAAGTGGGAATCATATATCATAACAATCAAATAAAATGGAGACTCCTTAATAATTAGCTAATTAGATGTAACACTACCTTGTCAGTTGAAGTCTGCATAGTTTCAATGTCATAGTGCATTCCATTGACATTTCTTCTCCCAGCTATCCAAGATTTGGCTCGTGCAACCAAACCACTGGCTGTCTCTGAGCCGTCAGCATTAGAGTAGGCCAGAGTTGCCTGGAACATGATGGTGCCATCTTCTGTGCAGGACATAAACTGGTCAAACAGGTTTGACGTGTTGATAGAGCAGTTGCACAGTCCACTCATAATGTTGCTGACTATATGACTCATAAACTGTTGAACTTCTCCCGAAACATTCTAACAAGCAAGGAATCAATAAATAATACTTATATAAAATTTCAATTCATTCATAGATTCATATATAAACTTGTATGCAGTACTTATTTCAGCAATAAGGAAGAGCATGTCAGGATGATTCTGTTGCTCTTTCACAAGATAATTACATGTAATACTACCACTTTGTGAAATTGCTACCAAATTTGACATTTTCAACCTCATCAAGGGTACAACAACTTATATATTATAATATAATTAAATCATATTATTGGGACTTAAAATAGCAGCGAATGCACCAATGTCAAGTCTCAACAACATAAGTATACGGCATTGTAAGACTAAATAAAAAAATGTTTATCTTACACAATTCCTCGAAGTGCTGACTGGGCGAAGAACATAGGCTATTTGAACTGCAAAAGAAGCCACACAAAAATCAAATATGGTTCTTATTTTGACTAAGAGCAGACACTAACCAGCTTCAGAGATGAGAATCTTCCGAGAGGCATTTGTGAAGCCATTGTCGGCCACACAAGAGAACTCCCCAAATTGATTTTTGACTCTGGCAGTCTCTGCTAACAGTGGCGTACTGGTTGTACCAGATGAAACAATGGACTCTGTACCTTTCTTCCACTGAATGTAATGGAGGTTAGGGTTGTTGATAAATTCGATGCTGCAAGACAAAGAGGTAAATTCCTCGCTAGTGTGATTTGCTCTGCTGGCAGAAACTGTGATTTGAGGAGCATCTAAGAAAATTATCAGGAAAATACAAACAAAAATACTCTAAATTATGAGTTTTACAGAGATTTCAAGTCACCCACCTGCTTTTTTCAGTTCCACGGTGGCCATTCCGGCTATATAGTTCTCAAGATTCATACCATTAGAACTACGGATGAAATTTTTGTGGTTTAAACAGCACCTGAGGTCAACCTTATCCCTAGGCACAGTAAATATTATCTCATACAAACCAATGTCTTCACGTGTCACATTGTATATGGTTAAATTAACGGTTGCCTTGCTAGCATTTGCCAATTGAGAGACCACATATGTGTACACAATTCTGTTTCTTCCATGAAATAAAATGTCATTATTGAGATCTCTTTGTGTATCATTTAATCCACTGAGTTTAATTCCTTTGAAAAAGATGTTTAAAAATGCATTTTCCCTGGTATAGTCCAAAAAATGATTTTGAATAAGTGTGACTCCAAAACTTAGAGAGAAAATATCGAACGAGGACAGATAAGCGTCGTAATGCTCCGGTTGCTGACTCAATAGAAAATGTTCCACAACACGGAATGAGTTTGCATTACCTAAGATGTATAAGAATGTAAAATCACACATGAAATATTATTGTTAGAGCTAGCTAATTATCTTACTATCGGCTTCAACGAGATAGGCCACAGGTCTTGTAACAGCCGAGAATGTGAGTAGAGGCAGAACTGTCTCACTGCATGACACCTCTCCATCTCTATATCTGGCACACTGACTGTTATCCTCTAAAAGCACACTTATGGCTGCCTTGTAAATGCCAGACAATGTATTATTTGCTTCCTCGAGAGTCACTTCACTCATCTGAGTTGTTCTCCTTAAAGCAAGTGATGTCGTGTTGAAATTCAGTGAATGAAATGTGTTGGGATTCTCTGAGGCATTATTGAACCACCATTGCACTGTGGGAAGTGCATTCATCACCAAACTCCTAGAGCTGAAGTTTTCAGCCCACCTGGCTGTCAGTCTGACTTCCTCTGAATAGACCCCACCATCAGTGGCAGCAATCATTAAGCCTACAAGACCATTTAATGTACAATTCCATATATTTTTTTATAGACTCCAATTAAAGAAGGGTAAGGTTATATCTAATTCACAACTTTTTTCTGGTCCTGTAGACAGTTATTTTTGCCAATAATATTTGAGATATTCACATTGACAACTGGACACAATATCCATGTGACATAAAAATGAGAACACAAAGTAATAATGAGCACAAATACGAAGTTTATTTCAAATTGAATAATTATATAGTAAACGTGTAACCACTCTACATATTCATATAACACAGGTGATTGCTGAATATATATATATATATATATATATAACGTAGAGTAGCTATACAATGCTAATTTTCAGTACCTTCACCTTACTCACTCCCAAAAATAATAAATTTAGAAAAACAACAGCACAACAACAAAAAGACTACGATTATAACTGCACTTAAAATCTTTAAATTTTATCTTATAGTCTTGATCAATTTGAGCACGACACACACGACACAATCTGATATAGTTAACATCAATAGTAGCACTAGGGAGAAGCCTAAGTAGCCAGCCACTTAAACAATTTCTCACCTTTAACTTGGATCTTTATCATCTCAACACTGACAGTTGAGTTGCCAAAGGAAGAAAGGACATGACAGAACACCCTCAGAATGGGTGGGAAGTCTTCGTCCACGCGTAGAGAGAGAGTAGACACGCTTGATAGTTCACTTCCTCCAGCATTTGATGACAGAGACAAGATATCCTGTGCCATGGTTCGCCAGAAATACCTGACATCTGGCACACACTTGGAGGGCACACATCGCAGCGATATCGTCTCTCCGATATGAGCAAAAGTCAAACCATTCTCTCCAGTCACTACAATGGAATCTAATGGACAGTAAAGAATAAATAACAGTATCACTTGAGTCGCTCTAGCTTACTTAAAGTTCCATCCACTAAACTTCTTCCCAATAGCAAAATAAAAATGCCAAGTGTTGACCTCATCATTACTACTGACCTGGCAGTAACGATGGCATGAAGCTGAAGCTTGGATTTTAGGCTACATGAATGGACCATTGTGTGCTAACAAGGCTTATATAGTTCAGGATGTTTAGATTTCTGGTACAGGATGTGTTATAAGAAAGGGATAGTTCTGTTTCTGTTTTGTCTGACAGTAGATTAGTAATGCACCATACAAGGATAATGATAAGCCACAAGTCATCAACCCTTCCTTGGAAGCTTGTCATATATCCTCAAGTACATGTCATTATTGGGCCATAAAGTTACCTGTGACAACAATAGCTAGTGAATGCTATAACTAATATTTATTTAGCTTGACTAAAGCTAGAATGAACAGAGCATGCATTGCAGTTTGACTGTGAGAAAATATAGCTAAAGTTACTTTATTTGCATATTTCTTACTTGGCACAAGAAAATGTTGTGAGTAGGGGGGGGGGGGGGGGGGGGGGGGGAGGGGAGGAGGGGGAGGGGGAGGGAGCCTGATAAATTTTACAGGTATCATGAGTATCAACAATATATGAAACAAGATAGGCAACAAAAACAAAAGGAATGTGTAGTCTACTTAGATATTATTTATATTCGGGGTGTATTCACCTATTTAAAATCACGAGCAACTTTCATGTACATGAATAATTGTGGCTACATACAAGTACAGCCCTATGGAGCATCCCCCATAACCAGGGGGCCCTTGTTTATAGACTGGCTGTAGGCGGTTTACCAGAGTGCTGGAATTGGTGAGAATGTTCACGTGAGTATTAATCCACACTTTAATAATTATATCACTGAGGCCAGACCTTCCTGCTCTAGATCTGTCTCTCCAAGCTAGGCAAAGGAGTACTGAGGTGGTTATAAACATTGTTAGATTAACTGCTGGGTCAAGTATTAGAGGGTAGACAAGAAAGATGATTACTGACTCTTGTGGGTTTACCCGGCAATGCAATATCCATAGCTCATTCTAAGCTTTTTTATTAGAACTTTAGATAGAAAACGTATAATTGTTCACGATATGGAGATCCAGATGGAGCAAACCAACAAATAGTTTGGGGTTATGGCCTTGAAGAGCTACACAACACACATAGCTATGTTGTTGTTTTTGTTTAATGCTAAACTCATTTTCTCTGAAACAGTTAGTTGTTGTGTGTTCGTAAACAGAGGTGTGTAGAGAAATCCTATTATAAATTCAGTACTGTACCTAATTTCTAGTATTATTCTTTGGGAAAAATGTAGTCATAATACTTAGTAGCTATTGCTCTTATCCCTCATAAATATTAACTTTTGGATTGTATTATGTTTTGTAGGGAGTCGCTGAGAACGAGAGTGTATGAGTTAAGAAAAATATGTGCTTACTTGAATTCTTAGTTTTAAAGTTATGTATGTATACTTTGCTTTCAAGCAAAATGCAGTAGACATTGCGGCATATGAAATACTTGCTCTTCAACAAACACTTCTACTGTATTCATGGATTGAAGAAACAATTTACAGATGATTGTGAAATTAGAGTGTCTATGAAGTCTAGTAAGACTAATAGTCAGGTGGTCAAACTTGGATTTGGGGGGGTACCTTGTAATAGGGTCCACACAATGTTTTTTTGCAGTTTTGGCACCTATAGACCTCCCAGATCAAGAAACTGAATGATGCCACTCTGGTATCTTTGAGCGTTTCTCGCTAGAGCGCGAAATTAAAAATATTCGCTATGGGGTACACTTTGGTTGACAGCAGCTAGAATATTGAAAAAAGGCACTTTTTCATACAATTCAACCTCAAGGATTCCAATTCTGCCATTAGTTTGGTGATATGACACTGTTTTGCAACCCAAAGATATGGCATATAACCAATATTTCATTTAAAATTGAATTTGTCAATACTTAAAAGTTTGGCTAGCTAGATTTGTGTGAAATACATGTTTTCTCAGATGTCATATAAAAAATTATGATGCATAATTTGTATAATATATATATTATGTAAACTCAAATATTGTCTACGATATCATTATCATCACCACCACCATCACTGTCATTACAATCATCACCACCATATTCTTTGTTGTTCTGATTGCCACAAATTTCTTCTTTATGATAGTTGCAAAACAGTGTGCAGGGAAGTTTGGAAGCTGAACAGCTACATCTTGCTGTAGAGCATGGATTATTAGATGAACATCCACATCAAACAAGTTCAAGAACCTCTGGTGGGGGCATTTTCACCTCAGAGGGCACCATTACAGGAGGATTAAGTGATTTCGTGGCTTCATCACGTGTCCAGCCATACTCTGTTGGATTAAGTTGAGGTGGATCTGGCTCATTTGCTGATTTCCAGATGGCTGTCTGGATGTTGTGTGCCCCATTTTACGAGACCATGCTTTGATTCGTGCCTGTGACATGTTCTTTTTCTTCGATCCATAGCATGCAGCTATAAATTGGGTACACTCTTCTGCTATGTCCTTTTTAGTCAACTCTTCACCTAGCAGTTTCAACGATTGACCAGCCAGGAGTGTTTTAATGGCAGTGATTTTCCCTATTCCAGTAAGTTGTGCCACTGTATCACATCCAGTGATGGCATGTAATGCCAGCAACTGGGTTACTATTGCAGCATGCTTCTTAGCAGTCTCTCCAATGTCCACAACTGTTCTTCCACTGCTGGTACCCTCCATGATAACAGTGCATGTCATCTGTTGAACCGCATAATGATGAACTAGAAGGAGGAAAACATCAGTGTCATCACACATAACAGTGATGCATTGTGGATTATTGACTACTAATTCACATAACTGGTGAATTATAATCACATCAACCTCCTCTTGCGATGTTTTTAAGTCATTGCGATTAATAACAATACCCCTGTGCACCTCCACTGGAACTTCACCTTGACTGGTGATTACCAATCTGTGTATATCATTTCAATGGTGCTGTTGGTAGATGAGAATAAGCTGCTCACAGATAATATTTATGAGTTGAATTTTATTTCTGGTCACAGTAAGAACGACCTTCTGAGGGGGAAGTGGGGTTTGCAGACTTAGTTGGTGGCATCTGCTAACATATTGACCAGCTCGTTCTTGTCTAGCTCCACTTTTGATGCTGTAGTCGTGATATCTGTCAAAGACTAGATGAACATCACTTTGGCTTGTTCTAGTGGAAATAGCTCACAAAGTTGTTCACATAGTCTTGCACAGTTCCCTTGTTCGGCCAGTGAATAATTCATAATATGGCACTTCCATTGATAATAGTAGTATTTGGATTTGATGTCAATCGGGAGGACTTTTCAACTTGTAACTTTCTCTTCAGAGTTGATTTGGACTTTGATATTCTCATTTGACCTTTGTCATCGAACATAGATGTTGGTACTGGTGCTAGTTCGTATTGAAGAACTTGGTTCAGATCAATCAATATCTCTTGATTGCTGGAGTATAAGAACTCGACAGTAAATGATGCCTGTATCTATCACAGGAGTTGTTCCAACTTTCAATGCCTTTCGTGTCACAGACATAGTCACTACTTTCTTAGACAGGGTGTCATTGAAACCACTAGGCCAACTTTGTTGATATTCATCCATCTGTGTTTTTCCAATTTCAACAGATTTTTCTGCATTGACAATATCTGGCACTACTCTTCCTGTGACAATGTTAACCAATCCTTTAGGATGGTTAGCTGGATCAAGTGGATCAATGCAAGTCTTAAGTTTGTCTTGGATGTTTTGCCTATCTTGTGAATCAGAGTGAATGTGTGATAGTTTCAGATTGTTTACACAATAATAGTTTTCCTTATCGGTTGGTGGCCATACTCGATTTTTTTTTGTCAAAACAGAGTCATATCACCAAACTAATGGCAGAATTGGAATCCTTGAGGTTGAATTGTATGAAAAAGTGCCTTTTTGCAATATTCTAGCTGCTGTAGGTCAACCAAAGTATACCGCCAGCGAATATTAATAATTTCGCACTCTAGCGAGAAACGCTCAAAGATGCCAGAGTGGCATCATTCAGTTTCTTAATCTGGGAGGTCTATAGGTGCCAAAACTGCAAAAAACAACAACATTGTGTGGACCCTATTGCAAGGTATTCACTCACCAATGACCACTGGACTATAAGTGAAGGTTGTCAATGTCCTTTTTTGGTCTTATTTTAAGGGTTCATGATATAGCAGAGAGAAGATATACCCTGTGCCTCCACTTACCTGACTTTTGGAACACACTTGGAGGGCACACATCACAGTGGGCAAACTTGGACCCATTCTCTCCAGTACTACAATGGAATCTAAATAGAATTATCACCTGTACCTGACTTCTTCTCAGTGGCCCCATGCAATATACACCAACATCCAGCTAAACCAGGATTTTAATTAATGAATCATTGTGTGTTCATGAGCCCAGCTTATATAGTCCAGGATGTTTATGTTGCTGGTACAGGATATGTTGTTAAGAAAGAACAGCTTTGCTTTGTAACATAGTAATTGATAAAATACAAATAACTTAGAAAGGGAAGGTAAAATGCCTACTATGTTGTACAACAGGTTAAGACTCACTGAATGGAGACCACCTCTTCTTTATGATCTTTCTTAGATACACAAGTTAGGAATCCCACTCAGACCTATTGTTTCCTGAAAGTTGTACAGAGACATAGGTTTAGAGCTTCTGGATACTGGCTGTCTATGCTGCGTGCAAATCACCCTCCAGGATATAATAAACGCTAAAGGTACCCTCCAGAAATCTTGCCATTTACATTGTGTTAATAATAATAATAATAATAATAATAATAATAATAATAATAATAATAATAATAATAATGGTCACATTCAATACGTTTTTAAACACACAGTGATTTTTCTATTTTTTTTTATCCATAGCTAATAGTCCAACAGCAACAGCTATAGCTAGATCTCTAAAATGCAGAGTTCAAGTTAAAATACACACACCAGTAGAGAAAGTGTTATCTAACTCATGAATGTCTCAATTCATTAATTCTTCTGACTCCATACCTTCTTCCTATTAAATCCCACCTTTCTTTTAAGGAGCTGAGCCTTAAAGCAGTGTAGAGCTTAAGCACAATGGTTGCTACTGGATGCCAGAACAAACATATTAATGTTGCCATCACTGTAAACAAGATGGAGAAAGTCAACAGAGTCTGGACTATATGGAGCCAGTGGTAGTCCATTAAAGTAGCTACTATATCAGCAACAAACAGCAAATAGAGGACAGCTGCACTTAGCAGAAGAACAATATCCTGTTTGGTGTGAACATCGTCCTTGTAAGGTTTCACAACTGCTACAGAAAGGGCACCTAGAATCATTACTAAGCTGGCTGCTACGAAATTGAGTATAGAAGTGAAATATCCAGTGCAAAAGAGGAAAAGAAAGCGAAGGAAGAGATACCATGCTGCAAAATATCTTGAGTTATAAGTCTTTGTCTTGTAGGACCCTTGGAATGCGTCCATGAAAATGTAAAGAGCTTGACTTCTGATATTAAAGCAATTAAGAAGACGATGGAACACTCGCATTGGATACAGCAAGAGAAGGAGAAAGAATAGAAATCCAAAGAAAAAAGAAGAGACAATTGCCATAGAAGCGTAGGGTAAGTGCTTCTTACCAAAATAAGAAATACTTGGATCGTAGAATACATAGAGACCATCTATTGAACCATTCTCTCTATGTATCCTACTAAATTTCAACAAATCAAAACTCAGTCCAATAATCTTCACATGTGAAAATAAAATAAACATGGCAAATGTTTCCACCAATGATACATGGACTGATCTTTTGAGCACTGGACCAAAGAGTCGCTTCAATAGTTTCCACATGAAAGTCACAAGACAGCAGTTTTTATCATGCAAGTGAATCAGGCAAGAAGTACAAAGAATTAAAAAGAACGGGTACAGTGCAACAAGAAGGTCTAAGGAAATAACTTGTAATACATTGTATTCAGAGTCCAAGCAAAAGCTAGGATACAGTTGTCGAAAAAAATCTAAATTGGACCAGCCTCCAATGGAAAAAATAATTTTAATGTAGACATAAGAGTTATATTTTAGAGGACGAGTTTGTGTCCACAAGTGGAAGACTCGCTGCATCAGTGGGGAAGAAAAGCACTGCATCACAAACACAAGGCCATTTAGACGGCTTGTGGGCATGCTGGCTCTAAATATCACCATGACAATATAAAAAGCAGTGAGTGGACCTAATGCAATGGCAAGATATTTGAACCAATTTGTAAATTTCGTTCCCTCACACTTAGTGCAGCTCATGTCATAAGAGTATACTGGTAATCCTGAATCTGGGTGACATTGTCCGCAAAATTTTCCCTTTCGATTCATCGAGGCAGAGTGATTGCACATGTCTTCGTTAAACTTTGTGTAGTCATGCAATAAGTACCGCTTGACTTTGTAGTATACCTCTTGAGCACCGTATTGCGGATAAAAGCAGGAAAAGAAACAGGCACCTCCCACTGTGGTATTTTTGTCTTCATCATAAAATAAGCAGTAGCATGGTTGAATTAAAAGGCTTGCATTAAAACATTTCACCAAGTTTAACAGCTCTGCACCACAAGAGCAGTTGTTATAGGAACAGTAAGACCAGACTTTTTGACTTTTCACATTATAATAGATATCTTCTTGGAGATAACTTCTGGAGAAGACAGCAAATAATGTAAGTAATGGTATGACTAATTTATCCATTGCAAAGTTTGTCAGTGTTGAACAAACAACTTCTATTTTATATTTTCAACTCTGTTGTTGTTTATAGACTGTCAAGTTTCTGTTTTAATTTAATGTCACGCAAAGGGGGGGGGGCGTTTTAGATCACTTTTTAATAATAACTGACACCTTCAATTTAGGGTTGACCACTTCTTTACCACAGGTCAAGTCATAAACTCATTTATAAACAATAGATAACTAACTATTAGTGGAAGACAGAGGTTGACTTTTTGCATACGGATTTTTTCCTAAATATGTTCCACAGGGACTAAGTCATAATAAGGTTCATGCCTCCTTGATATAATTGGTGGGCATTTTGAAATATTTGCAAAATAATATATTCCTAAATTTTAAGACATAAAGTTACACAAATAAGATCCGTTCTAGTCATTACTTAATAAAGTGTATAATTTAAAACTCTCCATTAACTAATGAAGTATACAGTATACTTTCACAATCCCAAACATTTTTATACGGCGTTTTAGATCACTTTATAATAATAAATGACATGGTTGACCACTTCTTTACCACAGGTCAAGATATAGACTCAGTTAACTGATGAAGTAGCTATATATAATATAAATTGTGTGCAGTATACTTTCACAAACCCAAACAGTTTTTTTTATATTACTCATTAGCTCAGTCATATATTTTGCCACACTCTCAGCTCTCTGTTCCAACTACCCTTAAAGTACCACCTGTTTTTCTCTGCCTCAGCTAAATCATTAGCTGCATAATACTGTTCCAGTATATCAGCATATGGTTCAGGTTATCCACTCTTACTTGGAAGAGCTACTTGACCAAAAATGGTAGAGGTCCAATTCAGACGATTGTATGACAGGCTGAATATGTACATAAGAATAAAGCAGTAAGTGATAGTCCAATACAGTAGCATGATTGTGATTTAAATAATATCCCAATGTATGCATAGCTATATATGATAGTATTATTTGGCAAATTTCTACGTTTATTAATCGTCATACTATTATCAGATAAAGGCAAAGCTACAGTGGCACCACATATGGCAATATAATAAGATATAATTACTAGCAAACACACATACAGCAAGCTCCCTAAAGATTCAACCACTCACTTTAAGAAAGAGATTAGGGAGCTAATCAGAAATATCCACAGATGGGAATACATTTCAGACAGGTTAAACTTAAAAGACCAGTCCATACCAAGGTATTCTACTCGTCCACAGTTTTATGGTATATACCCAAGATGCCCAAGGAGAACATTCTATTGAGACCTATTATTGCAACCATCAGTTCTCCTATATATTGATTGGTCAAATAACTGGCACGTTACAGCTATCCTGTCATGCCACTCCTTTACAAGCACTAGCACCAACCACTCAATTACTGCACCAGCCACTCCACTACCAGTTGGTAACTACCACCCACAGATACTCCTGGTCTTCTCCTCTTTGTGCAATTTTCTTTTAATCTCTGAAGCAATTTTCTAGATCCCTACTCTGTAGATGTTCAATTCTCTAATCTGCATATAAGAACAACTTTTGCTGATAGTTAATCAGAGAGGTTAACTACAATGTATTTACTACGTCTTCTCTATTGAATTTTAATCTTTATGAATTTATGATTTTGGAGGGTATTACACCAGATCAAGTTGTAAATTTCAACAGTCATACTTCGATTTTTGTCTGCAGAGGGAGGGAGTAACAGCTTAGTGCCACTCTTATGCAATTGATTGGAAACTTGAGGTGCCAAGAATCACTGTGGATGCTTGAGAGGGTGAAGATGAGGCAGAGTCTAGTCTGAAAATCTCACCTTCATGGAATCATCTGACTAAAAACACAACCTTGAATTGGAGAAGGTCATCTCTCCTGATGTCTGTTGACAGGTGTTTTTACATCAGATATTCAATGATTTTCGCAGTTGCATGATCTTCACTTCAGGTAGCTACCTGGTGCAAGTTAAAGGACAACTTTAAATTTTATAGCCTACCACATGTGCTTGTTTTAGTCCTTTTGAGTATAAATCCGTCAACATCATTTCAGTTAGGTTTGAGTGGGATTTTAGCTTTCTGGTATGTGCTACTATCTACAGTATTACGTGAGTCAGAATGTGATATGATGAGATATTTCACCATGAACCAAAGACCAGAGTGTGAAAAATATGCCCTGAGAGTGGAAATCTTGCTATATCACCTCTTTGACAGAGTGAATAACTGGTTTATTCTGTGCTACATATTTCACTGCAGTGGTTGTACTAGGATGAATACAATTTGTAATGTTGGCTCTTTTAGCAGCTGCTTTGACCAAGTTAGACAGTTCTCTTATGTGAAGGTATGTAGCTTGGGGAGCGCTAGGGTTGCTATTGACTACCAGTGTATGTGAGGTTAAATAGTTTTCACGATACAGCTTGAGTGAGTTATATCAGATCACTACCTAACTTGAAACTTGGGCTCCAAATTGTGAGACAATTCCTACTAAACGCTTGTTTTTCAAGTCCCAAAAAGTTGCTGAGTATGGTTACTGTGGCATTAAAACCCTTTACCAAATGTAAGTTCTAAACTTTGTCGGTTTTTGGGGCTGTTAAATGCTGCGTGTTGGTTTTGTCAAGTGCCACTGGTAGCCAGAATGGTAAGTCTTATGTAGGTATGTTCAGTTGTGTAAAAGTATTGTGTGTTGCAACTACTACTAAGAATAAAGAATATCACAAAGAAAACATTTAATTAATGTGACATGTTTTTTTCCTTCAATTCAAACAGTTGCGGGGAGTAACTAGTTACTATGGCATTGAATTTCTTTACTGTATATAAGTAATTAAAAAACTTCATAAAGGAAAATGCAAAAGAAAAGGCGAAAAAGCAGTTAATTAGCCTACTTTTATCATGAGTCTGAGTGTAATATGGCGAATTATTTCATGAGCAGGCTAATTTATTTTCACGAACCAGAGGCCAGTGAAAATAAAGCCTGAGAGTGAAATATCTTGCCATATCACTCTGACAAGTGTAATAAGTAGTTTATTCTACCCTTTTCAATAGAGGGGAGTTGAAACTGAGGGGTGTTTAAATAGAAGGGTAATCAAACTAAGGGGTATTTATATTGTGGGATGTCCGTGTGAATTGTTTGATAATTGTACATTTAGGAAGGTATTGCATGATATGGTAGGTGTGGCCAAGCAATATTTCTTATTGAATTGTATACCATCATTTACTGCAGTATGTAGTATGTGGTTATATAGACATGTGTATACATACATGAAGCCTATTTAGTATAGTATAATTGATAGAGTAATGAAATTAAGTACCGTATAGTTATAGGATCCTGGCTACCTTTTCTTTTTTGCCTTTTTTTACTACTCGAATTCAATTTATCACAAATTAAATAGACCTAATAATTATACTAGAAAGCTGCAATTTTTTTTGCAAATTAAGAATTCGGTAGCATAAGTTATATTTATTCATGGTTTCTCTCTCCTGATCCCTTTCTTACTGACCCATCCCAGGTTATTCCTCTCTACTCATGGATTTTCTTATCCAACTTTGTCTATACATCTATTGCTCCTCAGTTTCTCTGTCCTTTCTATGCATTTTCCCCACTTCTTTATTGAAGTAGTGACATCAGTTAGCCTTTTCTCACCTGCTTCTATATTTCTTGACTCTTGCATTCTCCTGCTTCTTTGCCTTTCTTCTACCCATGATTAGTAGTGGATATGATTTGCTACTGTAAGTGCACTCTTTCCCGACTGAGTTCAGCAAAAACAGACACTCTAGAGCGGGCAAGGGCAAGACCTAGGGGGAAAAAAAAAGAAAGAAAGAAAGAAGCGGATGCAGTATGTTAATAAGGCACTCCAAGGTTCCCCAGAGTGCTAGTTCCAGATGGTGCAATGGTAAATGTGCTTCATGTGGAGCTGATGGTTGAGGGTTTGAACCTGACACATTACCTCACTTCTCTCACTCTTTTTTCCACTTGCTTTTCCCATTCAAGTATGACAATGCTTTATCAACTCTTTCATGAATACACACACCATTGTTGTCATCGTCGTTCTTGACACACAAGCGTATTATTATATAGATTATTATTGCAAGAGTGAAGGTACTTTTACCAATATTGTAGCACTTACTGAGACACTTAGTATCTAATAGACAAAAGTTACGATCAATAGATTTCCAAAGACAACAGTGATTCTGAAAGCACTTAACCACTTACTATTATTTATATTGAAGTCACTTAGGATTATAGTTGATACGCTTGCAATGTTGCTATAGCTCAGGGCAGGTTAAAATTACTGGCAGCACATTTTTGGTGGAAGAAAGAAAGCTTTGAGCTACGCATGTGCCTCGGACTCAAATATTGTCATTAGCTCATTCTAGGTGCATTTGAGAGTGTAATTTTACTTTGTGGCTAAGTTACACATGTGCTGAACTTTTGTAAATACGAGTTAAGCCACTCAAAAGGTCAATGTATAACAAAGTTCCATTGGTCTTGGCTTGTAGGCTAATGTGCAGATTACATGTGAGAGAAATAACTCAATTGAACCTCTCTATTACACTGATCTGGTACATTCTAACACAATCAGTTCAAAATACTTTAAAAAAATACTGAAATTAAGTTGTTGCTAAAAGTTAACATTATAGTCTTTGATATGTCCTAAATATATAGCAAGTTAAATCTCTTGTATAAGCTTGTGTGTGAACCATTATAATTTCTTTCAGATATAAGCATGCTAATTCTACAAGTAAAGAGCTAGTAAACAGATACCTCACTGTCTACTAATGAACCAAATTAAGTCTTAAGGCTTTTTATGAATTTTGTAGATTTCACTTCTATTTTTCTTGAAGCTTATATTATATTTAAGCAACAATCTGAAGTCAAACTGTACTCACGTAATATAATGTCACACTGAACGATAAGCCGTGTCATCTTTTAGTGGCTCTCTGGGATACATATAGGCCTCTACAATGCATTGCATTCAGTGATATATATATATATATAATATATATAATTATATAATATATATATTTATTGCAGCTTTGATATTTTTTCTTGAATATTTCCGCATCACGCGAGCGTTCTGTATTCTCCCATATTGTACGGTTTATATTGTACGGTACACTACGCATGCGCGTAGCGAGTAAAATCAATGAAAATTGAATTGTAACCGGTGTCAAGTAAATTTGGGTATCCCCAAATATGGGTGTCCCGGGTACCTATATTTACGAAAAAATGGGTGCCCCCATACCCGTACTTCCAGAAATATAGGTACCCGGGTACCTATATTTACGGGAAATATGGGTATCCCAGCGGAAATATGGGTATCCCCATTTTATTAAACTGGTTACTGAGGAGTGGAGCGAGCGGGTTGAAGTGGCAGTGCAGAGGAGGAATGGGCAGAGCTTAAACCAGTGAGTTAGCCTTCTAACAGCGCTTAAAATGAGGGAAATTATCTTTAATTTTATACTAAAACTAGCTTAACTAGCTACATAAATAATATGCTACTTATGTTATATTGTGCTTATGGCAGTTCCTTTTATTTTTACCAATAATATTATGCTCATTAATGATTTATTTTACCCAAATTTCTTTATGCATTGTCCCAAAATTTTACCTTTTATTTTTTCTAATAGAGTACCAATATTTACCATTAGATTGAATCTCATTAGCTACTATAAAGTACCAATATTTACCATTAGATTGTAATTGACAAAAAATCTCAATAGCTACTAGAGGTGTGCTAAATGGCACAAATAGTATGTGAGCTCTTAGTTTCAATTAGCTATTTTTGTATTTATATAGTTTGTTCTTCTATGATGGCACTGACTTGACTTTTTATAAGCAAGCTTAGCTATGTGTAGCTATATGATTTATTCTGTTAAGGGAAACTAATTTAGTGGAATTAGCTTTTTTGGCTGCTAGACAATGCATACAATTTTAAACTTTGCAGTTCTTTTTTTTTTTTTTTTTTTAAAGCCAGTTTCCTCTTTTCCCTGCAAACAGATTGTGAAGAAGCCAATTTTCCCTTTCCCTGAAAATTATTTTTTTCCCTCTCTTGTTTAGGTTGATCTCTTATTGAAATGAAACCTTCAGCTCTTAGCTTGTCTTTCACTCTCTCATTCCTTTTGTCTGAACTGAAGCAGAAGGTGGTTTTTTTAAATGTTCAATCCTGACTGTGTTGGAGTTTGACAGTGATAGAAACAACACACTCTTTTGCTGAATGTGTGTATTCAATCATATAAAAGGTATAAATAAATGTTTTAGCTATATTGTTACTATAACAATATACAGATGAACAACTACACTTCATAAGCTGTTCATCATGAGTATGAACATACTTAATTATTTCTTTTATTTTGCCACAATTAAGTGGTTAAAGTGTAGCAAATAAGTAGGCATATTCCATTATAGCCAGTGATGGTGCAAATTTAAAAATCCTCACAATTTTATACATCTAGCTAGCAGCAAGTGGCATAACCAGCAGAAAAATTGAAAGTACTGTAGAGTGGAATATTTTAGATACACAGCCATAGCAATAGTTGATACAAAAACGAAAAAATTGATCAAAACCAATAGCTCACAGTAGCTAGGGAGAACTTTAATGAATGACCTCACGTAATTTGCTACTTTTACGACTACTTTCATTTGATATGTCCACACGAAGAGAAAAACAATCCTAGGAATAGCACGAGCAAAAGCTTAAAATATCATAAGAAAGCACACACTAATAGTGATTTCAGATTCATACAACAGATTACATGGAAGTTAATAATGCTAAATATATTATATAGTGTTGGGGTGAGGGTGAATGAGGCAGACTGACATGTTAAGGACATTACTATTTTAAAACTAAAATGTAAAGTATGATCTTATAGCATATAAGGATACAAGCATTACTGCAAGATTTAATGTATATTTTGTCAAGTTTCTCTCAACATAATGTCAATATAAATGTATTGATGTAGTAATGTAAAATATAGCTAACTAGCTGAGTGACATAAAAATACCAGTAGTAATAATTAAAATCAAACGTTTACAAGTTTCGTGCCTACGAGCTACAAAATTAATGGTCCAGTTCAAAATGTATTACAGACACCTGCTACAACAGTAGTATTTGGCATCATACAACTCCAAATCGATGTTGTCACATTTTGAATGATACCATTCTTTACATTGGGAACACTTGACTAATGGACCCTTTACTGTATCAGCTTTGTAGGTGACAAGTACAAACACTGGCACCATTTTCATGGACTTGATTCTACTCTTCGTGTTTTTTTCGCCGACAACGAGTTGATACTGGAAACATATCTTTTTTCTCTTTATCCACACACAAATCAAAATGTGCTCGCATGGCAGACTGGTTAAACTGTCGCTTAAGAGACGGTGAAAATCCAGTGCCAGGTGAGCAGTCGTATATGTCTACAGTTCCTGCAGGACAGAACTTGTTTGACACACACAGCCAATGATTGCCATTGACATGAACTATTTGAACAAACTGAGAATCTTCTGATTCATATTGGTCAAAACGTTGTAGGAGAAGGGTGTCCTGTAGACCAAGTTGTTTGGGAAACTCTTCCTTTATCAGCACACTTGCAGCATTAATATGCTTATCTGTCAGCCATTCTCCTCTTTTTAACATATCTTGATCAGCTATTAACATCCCAGCCGCTTGTTCCAATAATTCCATTCATCATTGGATACTGGTGAGTCATTCAGCACAATACTGGAACTATTCAATGTGTCACTTGAGTTAGAACAACTCGGCTGCAGACTTGTAGAACAGCAAGGTTTTTCTATAATTTAATACATTATTATCACTACATACATGCTATATACAAAGGGATATTCTTTTAATTCATTTTATTCAATATCTAGCAAATAACATTTTAAAGGAGTACCTTGAGGTGTAACTTTTGCTACTTTCACTTGTTTGCCCTCATTTCCTTCACATTTCTTTGCTACAAAAGTAAGTTACATTACAGAATGGAAATGAAATTTTGAATTAACATAGCTAGCTACCATCAAACTTCTTCTTTAGGTCTTCATATAATCTCCAGCTTTCTGGACCAAGCACAGATGCTGCGGATACAGTTGTAGCTATTGGTAAATTTACATAGCTAGAGAGCAGAACAAACCTGTTGTTGTAGAGACATTTCGTAGAACACGCTGATTCTTACGCACATAAGTATACATAATACTTCTAGCCTAGTAAACAAAATTATTAGTGATTGTTTACCCCAATAAATGATCCAATAACAAATACCTCACTCTTGCTAACACTGAACAAATCCATTATAATGAGACACAAGGCTTCTGGCAGCAAGACATCCATTGTGTATGAAAAAATCTGTTTATGACAAAATTGACATTACCATTGGAATAATTGACAAATAGCCTATCATTACCGAGCTTGACTTGTCATTTCAACAATACTTAGAAAGGAGAAATTTAACTACCTCTTCAAATTGAGATAGTGTTATACATGTAATTGAATGACTTCTATTTTTCAACATTTCTATAAGTATAAAAATAAGAAAATCAGTATAAAACATTATACATATACAGTCAGTATAACTTACAAAGTTTCTTGCATGAAGTATTATAATGAAGTTATTATAGCTAGGGCACTCATGTTCCTGCCACTACAATAGATATGCATGAATGCATACTTGTTAATCTATTTATGTATGCATGTATATGTATTTATCCATTTAAATGTATGTATCCGTTTAAATGTATGTATTTATGAAGGTATGTACATGCTAGCACTGTTTTGATTATTAAATGTAAAACAAAAATTAATTACAGTGAGATGAAAAACATTTTAGTTAGCTATCTAAGCCTGTTGTTGTATAACTATAGCTAAAACAATTATTATGTGTTATCGACATTTTGGTTGTGACTCATGCAAGTGAGAATACTTAAAGTATAGTTAAATTAGGCAAGACTTGCTAGTCTCTATTGATCAATTACTCATAGTATTCTTGCTCAATTAAGACTCTGTCATAAGGCTAATAAAAATTTACTGCGGCTGACTGAGTTGTTTTTTTTTTTTTCTTCAAAACTATATAAATGTCATGTTAGAGGGATTAAAACAGGAGACTAATAAAACTCTTAAACACAAAATAGCTAAGTTAGTGCTGAAGATACAATACAAAAAATTGTTACAAAAAAGTGATTGAATAAATTGAATACTCGTGTATAATCACCATAAAACAAAATAAAAGTGCCATAATCAATTTAAGCAACCAAAACTAAAACTAAAATTGAAGTATTTTTGATATAAAAACTACAACTAAAGTGTAAACATATGTATGTATGTATCTACATTATGCTTCACTCCACAGTCCCCTCCACCTCAATAGCTTTACATCGCCTGTCATGAAGTATTTATCATACACTGAATACTGCTATAAAAATTTAACAACTCACTAATTGACTATGACACTCACTATACTGAACTCTAATGTTTGAGCAAATTATCACTAGTGGATAATATTAAAGCACACCCACAGCCAAATACATAATGAAGAAATAAAACTGACTGAGAGTTTAAAATGGTAAGTATATAATTTTGTAACTTCTAAAATTGACTCATGCCTCTGAATATACGCTACAGGTAAAATAATATTGAGTAAATTTTTAGAAAAAATGGAACTGGTCAATCATTAGAACCCTGTCCATTTATGTAAAAGAGAAGCAACATAGCTACTACCCCTATATATACATGCTTATGTAGACTAAGTCCATTATCACAAATTTTATACAGGATTTTTGTCGGGGAGGGAGAGTCTTAGTGTACTTAGCCACACCCACTTTTGTAACCTACAATGTTTTAATGCACATCTTTACATACTGATAAGTAAGTGGTCCTATGCACTAAATGGCTCAGTTTTGATAGTGTATGGGGAGACTCAAGCTCAAGGGGGTGGGGAGAGATCCCTCTCTGTATGGAACCCTGATAATCTAGACCTGAGAGCATCTTGTTAATCTTGCTCATTCTCCAATCAAAATTACCCAACTTACTCTTCTCCCATTTTAATTCTTTCTAGTTTGGAAATAAATGGAGTTAATTTCAAAATTAAACTTTCTTTGGTAATTGCCTGAAATGTCACTACGTAATTTTGAAACTCCTAGTCTTTGCTGGTACACTCTGATTTCCTTAGTTGAGAAGAAACGGTGAAACAGATACTTGTAAACCAAATGAATCCATTGACTTTTTCTGGCATGTGTTAGATTCCTGAATTCTCTCTGCAACTTGTATCTGTATGTGATGGTGACGATGACATATTGCAAAAGCTTTCATCACTATTATAACCATTCAACTGGATAGGATGAGAATTTTTATTTTTTTCTTCAATTCCCAATCTTTGTTTCTTTTGTGGTGTTCCTGTACTACATGTACTGGCACATGAGTACTATCAATCTTTCCTCCATCAGACATATCACTTCCGTATAATTTGATTTTCGGCTACTTCATCTTGTGAAGGCAAGTGCATAAGCTTCTTTTTCTGTCTGTAAACTTTCAGACGTGCAATATTGGCCCTAGTCTTGACAATCTTGCCATTCCTTGACAACTCATACAACCCCTTACCCATACATCTATTGACGATGTATGGTCCTAGCCATGTAGGCTCAAGCGTGCCACCTTTTCTCTGCTTCTGAGCAGTATTCTCCAGAAGTGCCTCTGTCCCTACGTTTATAGTAGCCACTTCATGATTTCGATCATAGGTATTTTTTTGTTTTTTCCTGTGCTTTAGTTATATTGATCTCAACTTCATTGAATACTTTCTTTCTTGATTCAAGTAAGGATTCCATGACCTCATCCAGCTTCTCTTTATCACCATTTTCTTCCTTACATGCTTGGGGGCTTTCACTGTCAATGGGTAGCCTCATATCTTGCTGGAAGAGCATGTAGTAAGGTGAATGTTTTGTTGAACCTTGAAACGATGCCCGATACCCCATGAGTACGCAATCAATTTTGTCATCCCAATTAAAGTATACTCCATTTTTTGGTTTAGTAATGTTTTGGAGTCCGATAATGCAAATTATTTTGAAATCTGTGTTTATTATGACAAATGCAGCTGTTAAATTACAACTTACGGCATTTAGATTTACCTGAGGGTGGTTATTTTCTTACCTCAATTTCCCAAGTACTGGAATTATCTGTAAATAAAAGGATCATATAATTATTATTAAAATCTGTGGCTATGCAAGTTAGTTAGCTATACTCAGTTTCTTTTTTCTAGATAACCTTGCTTAGCTAAATAGTCTATTTTCTTTTTTTCTAAAATTAATGAGAATCCCATGTTTGAGTTATTTTTTTTCCTCTATAGAATTGCAATTTGTGATCATTTTTTTATCACATGCAAACAAACTAGCTGTTCAACTTTAACAGTTCCTGATTTAGATCATTTTAGAAAGATTCTTAAAAATTCTACAGAATCTATGCTGACTGTCAATACTACCTCTCCTCTATCCCGATCATTAATCATGTATTCCATCATTGGTTTCTTGCATGAACTAAAAATGGCTGCATACTTCAAGAAACCAATAGCTTAATTCAACCAAAGTTCAATGCCATCCTTAACGCAAATGTCACTTCTGCTTCAAAAGCAGGCATCTTTAAAGTGTACACTTGTAAATGGTACAAGAATGGTCCATTAGCCAATCAATAAAATATTAAGAAATGAATAATGCTCTGAGTAATTTGAACTAGAATCATGTGGAGATTGCTATGGCTATGGAAGTAATATTTCAAGCTTTTGTCTTCAATAAATTGTGACAGAATCCAAGGTTAACTTGCTGTTAAGTACATAATTGCTGTTAAGTACATAATTGTAGATACATAATTATCAATCTTATACCTGTGTCATCTAGATGAGGATCATCTATCATTTCTCCTTCATTTTTCCAGATTCATCCCCACCCCTGCTCTTCTCATCTTAATTCCCTTCCCATTTATCGCTTACATCAGAACTCTTCACCACAAACACTCTTTCAAATATGCAGTTATTGATGAGTGGAACAGAGTCCCCGATCACACAGTATTCCTTCCCTCAGAGTCTGTGTTCAAGAGTTCTCTAAAAAAACTGATTTTCAGATAATGTTGCATTGTATTGTCTTATTATCATACACTTTTTAGTCACTTCCTTTTATCCTTCTGCTTCTGGAAATCCTGTATATTAGCCTTGTGCTAGCTGGTATTTCCTGTTTTGCTTTGCAAACAAATTATTTAAAAAAAGAAAAAAGATTGAGTCTTCATTTAATGTTAGCTACTCAACTTCATACATGAAAGAAATCTTCATAAAGCAGTTAGCTTCAAAGCTCATGTTAAATACATAATCTGTTATTACAAAAAAACAAACTTAAGCAACGATAGCTACTCCTCTCCGATATATAGTAGTATAAATCGCCTAGATCAACTTTAAAAAAACTTTGCCCACCACCTCAGGACACTCTCCCTATTCTTTTCCAACCCCTGTACGGTCCAGGTAAGCGTGAGCACACCAGAAGGAGAACGCACAAGTGTTACCAACAATCGGCTGCGAGGGTACCCAAATTAACGGCAGGATACCAATATTTCCGGAAATATGGGTACGCGGGGATACCCAATTTTACGGGATACCCATATTTCCGTGACACCGGTTGAGAAAAAATATCAAGGCAGCAATAAATCACTTATCACACTCGTCGTACAATATGGGAATGATATTTTACTCTCACGCCACATTTTCACTCGCCTTTGGCTCGTGAAAATATTTTGCGTGCTCGTAAAATATTTTCCCATATTGTACTCTGACTCGTGCTATAAGTATTATATATTATTATAGATATCTTCATGATGCTATTTTTATGTACTTGACCAACTCCTGAAATAACTCGTGATATTTCACAGTGTCATTTCATGCTGTAATTGCAGCAAGCTCATTAGCCTAGTAGTTATAACAACAGGCCTAGCTTACCAGTTTTCTTGGTTTCTACAGCTACCTTCCTCTAGTGTAGCCTACCCAACCTGGTTAGAGCTGCTGCTAAATATCAGATGGGAGTGTGGGGAGCCTCTATACAGCAAACTTCACACTAGTTACCAGTCCTAGTACAAACTACAGCGGTGATGATATTTAGTGTGGAATAAACCACTTATTACACTCGGCAGAGTGATCATATGGCAAGATAATTCACTCTCTAGGGCTTTATTTTCACTCCTTCCAGCTCATGAAAATAAATTAGACTATTTTTCATTAAATGATGTTAGCTAGGACCATGTTGATTGAGATAATATGTAGTAGGCCAATGATAATAATAATAATAAAATCATACGGTTCACATTCAATAAGTTTTTAAACACACAGTGGTTAATTAATATTATTTTCCTATTTTTGATCCATATTTGGTAGTCCAACAGCAGCTATAGATCTCTCAAATGCAGAGTTGTTCAAGTTTAAAAAATACACACACACCAGTAGAGAAAGTGTTATTTAACTCATGAATGTCTCAATTCATTAATTCTTCTGACTCCACACCTTCTTCCTATTAAAGCCCACCTTTCTTTGATGGAGCTGAGCCTTAAAGCAGTGTAGAGCTTAAGCACAATGGTTGCTACTGGATGCCAGAACAAACATATTAGTGTTGCCATCACTGTAAACAAGATGGAGAAAGTCAACAGAATCTTGACTATAGGGAGCCGGTGGTAATCCATTAAAGTAGCTACTATATCAGCAACAAACAGCAAATAGAGGAGAGCTGCACTTAGCAGAAGAACAATATCCTGTTTGGTGTGAACATCGTCCTTGTAAGGTTTCACAACTGCTACAGAAAGGGCACCTAGAATCATTACTAAGCTAGCTGCTAGGAAGCAGAGAATAGAAGTGAAATGTCCTGACAAAAAGAGGAATAGAGATCGAAGGAACAGATACCATGCTGCAAAATATCTAGAGTCATAAGGCTTTATCTTGTAGGACCCTTGGAAGGCATCCATGAACACAAACAGAGCTTGACTTCTGATGTTACAGCAATTAAGAAGACGGTGGAACACTCGCATTGGATGCAGCAAGAGAAGGAGAAAAGGCAGAAATCCAAAGAAAAAAGCAGAGACAATTGCCACAGAAGCATAGGGTAAGTGCTCCTTACCAAAATAAGAAATACTTGGATCGTAGAATACATAGAGACCGTCTATTGAACCATTCTCTCTATATATCCTACTAAAATTCAACAAATCAAAACTCAGTCCAATAATCTTCACATGTGAAAATAAAATAAACATGGCAAATGTTTCCACCAGTGATACATGGACTGATCTTTTGAGCACAGGACCAAAGAGTCGCTTCAATAGTTTCCACATGAAAGTCACAAGACAGCAGTTTTTATCATGCAAGTGAATCAGGCAAGAAGTACAAAGAATTAAAAAGAACGGGTACAGTGCAACAAGAAGGTCTAAGGAAATAACTTGTAATACATTGTATTCAGAGTCCAAGCAAAAACTAGGATACAGTTGTCGAAAAAAATCTAAATTGGACCAGCCTACAATGGAAAGAGTAATTTTAAAGTAGACGTCAGAGTTATATTTTAGAGGACGAGTTTGTGTCCACAAGTGGAAGACTCGCTGCATCAGTGGGGAAGAAAAGCACTGCATCACAAACACAAGGCCATTTAGACGGCTTGTGGGCATGCTGGCTCTAAATATCACCATGACAATATAAAAAGCAGTGAGTGGACCTAATGCAATGGCAAGATATTTGAACCAATTTGTAAATTTCGTTCCCTCGCACTTAGTGCAGCTCATGTCGTAAGAGTATACTGGTAATCCTGAATCTGGGTGACATTGTCCGCAAAATTTTCCTTTTCGATTCATCGTGGCAGAGTGATTGCACATGTCTTCGTTAAACTCTGTGTAGTCATGCAATAAGTACCGCTTGACTTTGTAGTATACCTCTTGAGCACCGTATTGCGGATAAAAGCAGGAAAACAAACAGGCTCCTCCCACTGTGGTATTTTTGTCAGCGTCATAAAATATACAGTAACACGGTTGAATTAAAAGATTCATGTCAATACATTTCACCAAATTTACCAGTGCTGCTCCACAAGTACATCTGCTATATGAACAGTTAGACCATACTTGTCGACTACTTGCATTATAGTAGACATCTTCTTGGAGATAACTTTTAGAGAAAATAGTGAACAGTGTAAGCAATAGTAGCACTGATTTATCCATTGCAAAGTTTGTGAACATTTTACTTGAAATTTTCCTTTTATATCCAACTCTGTGATAGTTGACCAATTGTCAAGATTCACTTTTAATAAGTTGCCATGCAAATTACCTAAAGGAAAGCTTTTGAGACTAGCTCAATAAAAGTAAGAAGTTTTGTATAACTGTCACCTTCAATTTAGAGCTGACTTCTTCTTTAATGTGGGGCAACTTTAAACTTATGTAAAAGTAATGTATCTGAGTCTTTTTTTTTTACTGTTGTTAATTCTTGTTCTGCCTCATCAAACTTATATTAGATGTTAATTGCTTTTTTTCTTTATTAAAACACTCTAAGTTTAATTGTTTTACAGCTGTCTTTTGTATATGTGCAGATCTTTCACTTGTATAATATATTGGTATAAATGTTTGGAAATAAAATACACAATTTCAAGAAATAGACATATTTTTAAAGTATTTACAGCTCTACAGCTTTGCAAAATAGCAACTTTTTCTCCGTATAGTGGACCCTCAGTTACTATGAACTGAAGATCTATGGACCAATACTTTTTAAACTGATGCTTAATACAGTTAACCTTACCTACTTGTATCCTGCTTATGATGTTTATTTAGTTGTTTATTTTGCACCGTACCTATCCAGACTTTTATTACAAGGTTGATATTAATAGATACTCACCCTGTACTTGTTTTGTCTTAATTGCACACACTGGCTGGAGTATTATTGACGTTGGATCCACTGTGACTACAGGAACATGAGTCAAGCTGAAGCCAATTGTCTATGTCGCTATGTATGATTGTTCTTTTTGTTTGTTACTGCAGGAACCATGGAAGTGCGTTCTTGAAGAGGCTAAGTATTCAATTATTCAATTACTATATTTCAAAGAAATTTACACGTAGGTAATTTGGCAGGCCAGATCACTGGACCTATTTGTGATTTAGTCACCAAGTTGATCCAATTGTCAGTTTCTGTTGAATTTTGTGTGACTTTTGAGGTGACAGTATCTGTGGAAATGGGAGGGAAGTCTTTATCATTGACAGAAACCTGGTATTATAGTAAATGGGTAGTAAGTTGTTAAGTTTAAATGAAGCAAGTAATTAAATAAGGCACATTCTTTTTATATTTTGTAGCACTATTGAAATTACTACACTACAGCTATAATGTACATCAGTACTCATAGACAACAAATCAAGTTTCATTCTACAATTGGTAACCAGTTGTCATAGCAATCATTCGCCACTGCTTTTCAAACTTAAACAAGTTGGTGTTCTATTTGATGAAAACAGCAGCTAGTAGCTATATAGGTATATCCTACTTTTCTGACTATATTTGTTTACCTGAATATCTTGGGACTGAAGCTAAGTTGTGCAACCTAAAGCAAGCCAAAGAAATTGCTCTCTTACTACAAAATAATATAATGAAATTAGTAGCTACTACATAATTTATATGCCATTTTCTTGTTTTCATGTTATATAGCTCCAGTAACAGCTGCTTTAATTTCAACAGGTAAGGCAAGACCACTTGTATTCATAAATCAACTTTAACTACCCTTACTCCATATTATTAGCTATATCGACTCCTCTGGATTGACAGTGTTCATTTGGCAGTCATTACCATGCTGATAGTTCTTACTGTAGTCATTGGGGCCATTATCATAATATCATTAGTCTTTTAGTGCGGCGATGACTCCCAATACAGTTGTAGTAGCTAGGTACGCATCTACAATTTTTTTTATATCAAATTTTCAATGTCTAATTTTTTGTTACACAAACTGTTCTGTTATTTTAATACACTTGTGTTATACTTTCCACAAATAGATTTTTTTTAAACGATAGTATAAAATTTCAGATGTGCAATATATTTTTATTATTAATAATAATGATAATGATGATGATGATAATTAATAATTGTAAATTATTATAATAAACTTTTAAATAAAATAAAAATAAAATAAAATAAAATAATAATAAAGATAAAATGAAGTCAGGTTGTGATGCCTCCGTATACTGATACGGAGTTCCCTCGCTGAATCGCAATCGAGAGACGCTGCAGGAGATAGTCAGTTGAACGAGGTACCCCTCTCCAGCCTGATCCGTCTACCCAGATCCCTTACCAAGGCCATCGACTTGGGGCCCAGCACTCCCATGGTCTCGATTGCAAGTGGAGAAAAGAAATGGCTGGGTGGAAGGCTACTATATTTATTTTATTTTCTCTCCTCTGCTGCGGCAGCCACTCTCCCTGGTGCTTGGGTAGCATCAGTTCTATAGGATGGTGCAAAGGTGTCTTGGCAAGTCGCGTCCCATACCAGCAAACGACCTGATTTCCAAGGTGCCAGGGTCACACCATCTGGTCTCCTGCCATCTGACCTGACCAAACCAGGCGGCTCCAGTCGAGACGGGATCTTGGCTGATGACAGAGCCCGCTTCACGATGTCATTCAGTGCGGTATGACGTTGATGTCTTCCTTCACTTTGTCTGCAACTGAGGGCATGCCTACCTAGCTCATCAACTATTACTGAGCAGTGCTGGCATTGGTGTGGTCCACATATTGATGTCCCTAGACGAAGTCCCACTGCCACCCGCACTGTGTTGTCATCCATGCGGAGGCCCAGAGAGGACACTGGCAGGGCTCTCAACCACGCACCGAACTCCTTAGTAGACACAGCCAGTAATCGAGCATGTTCCGCATCATTTGGCAGCACTATCTAGGAGGTGTTGAGCGGTTGATACCGTTCTCACTGAGTCCCATGATTTCTGTTTGGTAGCTGCAGTACCCTCAGGAGTTGGAAATACATGCCCGGCTGACCATGCTGACTTCGCCTCGACTACAAAGGGTGCAAGTTGAGGTGAGGAAGTAGGAGGCAAAATCTCATCTACCAGCTCTGAGGATGAGTGAACAGATGCCAAAAAGGCAGATGGAGCAATGTTCACTGCACTCTGAATCCCTAAACCTCCCAACTTCACTGGTAAAGTAGCCTGGACCCCCCATGCCTGACTGTCTCGCTCAAGAAGATTGTTGGTCACTCCACCTAGAATCTCACGCATGCAATCATCATATGTCTCAAGGGTGGCCGATCTGAAACATGGAGCAGTCCTGAGGATGTACAGTAACTTGGGCAGGGACAAACTATTGCGCAACAAAACCAGTGCATCATGTGCTGTTAGCATCTGCAGCCGCTTACCCAATCTCTGTAGCTCTTCCACTTTTTCTGCCAAAGCTACAGATATGCATTCTTCGTCACCCAAAGGAGAACCTAGTAGCTGAGCTTGTGACGATAGTTATAAATTCATTGTAGCTAGCTAATTACTGGTTGGTGAAAAGTTATAAAACTTCCTATTGCTATCTATAGTAATGGCCTTGATCCCACTTAAGTATTGACCGTGGGTAAGGAATCTTCACTGATTCAAAAGATGGTTCTTGTTGTGAAGAAAATGTGTGTCAGTCTAACATTGCAGTTAATATCAGACAAATCCTCAGAGGAAACCACATACTTGTAAGTAGTTCTGACTTCAGACTATCAACAACTTTTGTTCAATTTAATGCATGTAATGTTTCAAGATCAGCAACCTCAAGATTGATCTCCTGTACCTTCAAATATGAGATTAAGGCTGCTTAAAATTTAGTGGAGTAGCGGTTGAGGTCCTTATTAGCACATCATCTTTCTCATCACACTTTGCTTGAAGGTTACTATAGCTAAACTGTTTCAGCACTTGATTTGGAGCAGTTCCAGAGACCTGCCCAGCTATTGTGTAAATGTTGTGGTTACCTATTATTCTCAGTCTTATGAGTTGCCTATTATTTCTTAGACTAGTTTATCAAGGAGGCTTATTGAACACCTCCACCACCTCCAGCCTATGCTGGGGAAACGTAGTAAATGTATATAGCTAAGTGTGCATAGCTTACGGGAAGTGTTTAGCCTATTAGTAAGCCATTGTTTTTTGTTTTTGTTTTTTAAGGAGGGTAGATTATTTCACGATTATTTCTGTGACACGGGAGACTAAAGAATTCGAAGCTTGCCTCCAAATTGATAAGTTCAACTGTTTTACAGCATTCTATTAATGTAGTAATAAATCTGGCTTCTTCACAAAAATATAGCTAGAATTCAAACGCAAGCCCGTTTCTCATAGACTGCCTTTTTCTTGCGCATGCTCCGTAGGTAAGCGTCGCGAGAGCGCATGTCAGAAACGCTATCTCTCCCTAGCTATATAACGAGAGTTCCTAAACGCTATACGCTTTGTAATTCAGTTCGTGAATTATCGGTGTTGGTGGTGTTAGTGACTTTTGAAAGGTTTTAGGGACTTTTTTGGTTATATTTATACAATCGATCAGTGAGCACTAATCGATCTTTGGGGAGATTGGCCCTGGGATCTTTATGCATGGCTGGACGAATGGAAGCTGAGATGAAAAGTGACATTGTAGCGCTTCAGCAGATGAGGTAATCTGTACCATTATTTTACTACCTCTCTTATCATAATTAATCTTTTCCCTAGCCAATGTTCGAAACTGGTCGGCAACAACATTTCTACTACTCAAGATGAAGTATCCGCCATTAAGGTATACTACATGAGATATAGATGCCTAAATATTAATTAGCAGGCGATTCACAATAAAAATGATTACATGCAGGCAAAGGTGCGCCGTGTTCTGGAACACGTGGTGGAATGGAAGGAAATGCACGACGAAATGGTTAAGGACTTCAGGAACGTGGAACTTAACTTCAGAAAGGAAGGCCGATCTAAACAAGTAAGTAAAAGTAATATTTAACTGTGAAATTAGTTGTAACCACTTGCTTTGTGCAATGTGAGGATTAAATTTTATTCTTAGTTAATATGTACTAGGATTGAGTTCTATTCTCAGATAACTTATGATGTCTTAGAAAATGATGTTGAAATTGTTATATACATATTTATGAGATAAGCTTAGCACACTCTGATAGTGGGAAACTTTTAGTAACTAATATGATATATTATGATTCTAGATGTGTATTATTACCAGCTATAGCTAAATCATAAGTCATGCATTGAATAGTTTCATAGTAAAGTATGTTACTTACTAATTGTATTGTTCTACAATGAAGTTCTGTCACTTAAGGCTGACTTGTACAGACAAAACAAGGCCTTGCTACTCTCTAATTCAGAAAATATGAATTTGAACAAGCAAGTATGTATTAACTCCCTGTATTGTAATGTATTATACACATTGACATATTCACTATTATATTTTACATGTAAATTATTATGTATATCTCATTTTATATTGACTGTATCTTCTGAATACTACTAGCTGATGCTGGCTAAGAGTCGCTGCTCAGAACTAGAACAGACTCTGATGGACAAAGAAATGATGATTAGTTCAATGAAGAGCCATGTAGAGGAGCTGAAAGAAAAGAACCTGGTATTGAGCAAAAAGGCAACTGAAGCAGAGGAAAAGAAACATGGCTACAAAATCATGAGAGAAAAAGCTACTGATCTTTTTCACAAGGTATTAATTTACTATAATAATATGCTATGCATATTTCTATTAAAATTTGAATTGTGCAGTGGATGCAAGCAAAGAACCAAATATCAGCTGTACTCTTGACTCTGCAGGACAAACATAGTGAGACTATTGCTCTGAGCAAGAAATTAGACACAGTTAAAGCCACAAACAAGGCACTGAAAGCTCATGCTAAAGACCTTGAGAATGAAAATTGTGTTCTAGAAAAAGCAGCCTGTGGCCTCCTTGACAAGGTTAATAGCATTTATTATAGTACAAATGCTAGAAATAATATAGAAAACTCTAAGTAAATAATATTTTATTATAGTGGATGATGGCTAAAGACAAGTTGTCTGAATTTGATAAGACTTTGGCAGACAACAAAGTGGAGGCCATTACCATGAACCAAGAATTAGACACAATGAAAGCCACAAACAAAGCAATGAAAGATCGTATTGAAGAACTTGAAGAGGAAAATAGTGCTCTTGAAGAAGAATCATGTAGCCTCTTTGACAAGGTTAATAGCAATTATTGTTCAAATCTGTCACATTATTTACAATAATAATTTCCAAGAGTAAATAAATGTGAATATTTTGTCTTAGTGGATGACTGCTAAAGACCAGTTGTCTGAGTTAGAACTGGATCTACATGACAATAGAAAGGAGACACTCAATTTGAACCATGAATTAGATGAAGTGAAAGCTACACATCACGCAATGAAAGCTCAGATGGAGGAAGTAGTACACAATGAAAATGGTGATCTTGAAGAAGAAGCAAGTAGCCTCTTTGACAAGGTTAATATAGCTATGATTACACCACATGAATTACAAATGACTGCTGTAGCTAAAAAGTTTCAATCTAGCATTTCCAATATTAAATTTGAATATTTTGCTATAGTGGATGACTGCTAAAGACCAGTTGTCTGAAGTTCAACTGGATCTAAATGACAAAATTAAGGAAACACTCACTTTGAACCAGGAATTAGATGAAGTGAAAGATAAGCATCCAGCAATGAAAACTCAGATGGAGGAACTACGCAATGAAAATGGTGATCTTGAAGAAGAAGCATGTGGCCTCTTTGACAAGGTTAATACTACTTACTAGATTAAACATTTTGCATTGTTTTATAACTTAGTTTCTGTAGTTGTTTACTTGTTGTTGTTGTTTTTTTGTGACAGTGGATGATGGCTGAAGATAAATTATCTGAACTGGAGTTGAACCTACATGACAAAAATATGAAAACAACTGTTCTAAACCAGGGATTGGACTCAGCTAGACGAAAGATTCACGAAATAACAATCCAGATGAAGGACATAGAAATAGAGAATCATGATTTGGAACAAGAAGCATATGACCTCTTTGACAAGGTAAAGATGTAATTACAGTATGTATTCCTAAAACATTGGTAAATACATATTTTTTAGTTATGGTGAGTTTGTTGACAACATAATATGTTGTCAACATAATATTATTATGTATTTCTTCATTCTTGTGTATTTGTTGTAGTGGATGTGTGCAAAAGATCAAAACTCTGAACTTGTACTGACATTACAAGACAAAAACTTGGAGGTGAGAGCCTTAGTTCAAGAATTGGACTCTGTGACTAAGAACAAGAGAAACACTGTGTACTCAACCTCACGCCGAGCATACTTAACAAAAACGAGAACAATCTCAGATAAGGTGATATGTTATTCCAGCTCTATTTTCATATTTTGAACAGCAAATATTGACATGTATTATTATTTTTCTTAAAAATTAATTCAAAATTTGTTTTTGCAATAAAAATTAAGTCACTTTGACAATTTAATTTCAGAGTTTTTTTGTTTTATCAAGATGTATATTTTTAATATTATTATATATTCCAGAGGATCACATCCACAGACCGATATGTTACAGAACAACAATGAAGGTCAACTAAACATTACTTTCTAACACAGATACTGAAATTGTCAACTAATCTCACAAATACTTATAATGTCCTCCATATTTAAAATAAATAAAACATCACATGTAACATTGGGAATTTATGATACTATTCTAAATGCTCTCTATAATGTATGGATTGCATGTATGCAGGCTCTTTTTCTTTGAAAAAACCCCCGGCTTTTTGGGCTTACAATTTTGGGCTTATAATTTATCCTATAAGAATGAATGATGCTAAGCGAAGGTTACCTGAGTTATAATAAAGATTATTTTGTCAGTGTTTGGGTAAAGTTCCATAAATCTTTAAGACAGTGAATTCCCAGTTGTTGTTTTTTCTTTGCACACTCAAAACTTTTTTATTTCTTTGTGGGAAAATGTAGATGCATGTTGGAATGTTAACAGCCTAAATTTCATAGGCTCCAACTGTCCCGGAATCTGCAGGACAGACTCAAATTTTACCTTTGTCCTAGGTCCTCATTTATAAAGTATGACATTGCTCACCTTCACTACTAAGAGCAAGTAAACAGTGGCATGATTATTTTTTCATCTGGTATAAGGTCACATTTAATCTACGGTTTCATTTTGTGCTGCAAAATTAAATTACTGATAAACATCCAAGTTTGAAGCAGGACACCAATATTTCATTGATTTCCAATTCTAAGCTATACAATGGGTACAGCAACGGCATTATCACTGCTGCAGTAATCTTCTCAATTACAGAAAATTCACTATACCAGTTTTAGCTACAACCGGGTTGCTACAAGAGAGTAATTGCCCATGTAATGTACATGTAATAATTTAGAAAAAAAACAGGGTGGGTGGGGACGAGTGGATAATTGATTTGTTATGATTTTTTTTTCAAATTGTATGTATCTCTTTGGCCATGGCAGTGAATTTTTCAGTTCTCATCGACAAACTTGTGTTCAAAGGTGCTACTATTATAGATCACAGCTACTGTAAAAGCTAAAGCATTAGAGCTAACTTTTGTCTAGAAGTAGTGTGGCTGTCCATGTCTTATGAGTCACTATATGAGGTGGTTGTGTATTAAGGGGCGTAGCTGGGGACATATTTTGCTATAAGTGAAAAATGGCTGACACCCCCCCTTTTGTTAAAATATTGGTGTGGCCATTGCCGTACCTGCCGTTCCCCTGTGATATGTGACTTGAATAACTCGCCATCATTTGGCTAATATTACAGTCCTGTAATCATTTTATGAGTGCATACATATTACACCCTGAGTATACTTGTCTCTTCCCACTTTTATCTTATAACACCACACACTGTATCCATGTGTGTCTTTGTGATGCGTACTCTATAACCAATTGAACGTGTCAATTTCTGCTGGCATTCACGACCTGTTGGTACTCATTACTGTTGTAGTACAATGCATTCTAGTAAAGATGTAATTGCAATAGATTTTAAGTAATTATGCACTATGGGCTGTTCAATTCTATTTAGTGCACACTATATGCACTTGACGTTATATAGAGTGAAACTTATAGTTAAAAAATTGGATTTTTATCGCTAATTCTTTACACATTCAGAATATATTTTGAAATCTTGTGTACATATACACGCACACACACATCTGCACATACATGTGTGATGAGTATACTGTCAACGTGTATACCCATTTTGTGCTGTAATGGGCTTCCTGTATCACCTAGGTGAATAATGATTTGGTGTAAGAAGATAGGAGTGGTTTGAGCATATAGGTGATGGTGTGTGTATGTGTTTGATAGTGTTCATGTGGTGCATAAAGTATCATTTCCTCCATTGTACAACTTATATTTATTGGATAGCCACACCCATACGTAAGTATATATAATGCCCATGTTTGCTAAGCTGGTCTAGCACTCAGCTCATCCGATCTAGTTTTTAACCCTTGGCGCACATGCATGGTAGGGTTGCAGTACTCAATTTGTCTGTTAGTCTGTCTGTCTCAGAGTGGATTACTACAGTTGGTCATTGCATATTTGCTGCCCAAGAGTGCTTGATATCCAACCAAAACAATAACTGTTTTTTTCTTCTTTTTTTTTTCCTTCTTTTTTTTCTTTTTTTTTTCTTTTTCTTTTTTCTTTTTTCTAACTGGGCATTCTTCTTTTCTTTCTTCCCTTTTTCTTTGTACTCTTGCTTCTAGTTTTAGTTTATGATTTTTTTTTGATTTTTTTTTGCTTTATTCCAGATTTATTTTCCCCCATTACATTGATGCACCTCACTCAAACTCAGTTCTAAACTATGGTTTGATCCAGTGTCCATGTTCACTAATTGAATATCCTACACTTGGTAACGTAGCCCAACAGTACACTTCAGCATTAACTCTCAGTGACCTACTGAACTCACAACAAGCTAAGGCCATGAACAAGACAATATACTTTTTCACAGAACTATTGACACAATAATGATTAAATAACAATCAATTCTTTAAATATGATTGATCAATAACATGAATTAATTTTACTCATTTTGAAGCTTATAAAGCAATACCAATATGTAATACATGTCCTACCACAGTCTGTAAAGCAATGAAAATATAGTAACATTTGTCATACCAGATTTTTAAATATCAGACCAAGCTTAAATTGTTCTGACGTTTGTCTGAGCATTGACGTATAGTTATCATCCACACTGCATACATACACACATACATTCATATTATACTTATTTTTTATTAACCGCACACTAGCGCAGCAGGGTAAAATGAAAGCGTTCGTTTAATTGTCCATAATATATTATATTATATGCTCGATATCTTCACAATAGTATTTTCAAGTTTATGACCCATGACATATTTCACGATATCACACGCTGCATTGCACAAGCTCATTACCTTCAAATACACTGGTAGTAGCAATCGCCAATCTTACTAGTTCCCCAGCTATCTTTCTCTACAAGAACTATCTATCCAGGTCAAAGCAGCCGCTATACATTAGCTAAGAGTGTGGAAGAGCCCCTTTTGAACTAACACTGCCAACTTTACAAGCTTGGTTTGCAGTGAAGATATATACATATCTAGTATAGAGTATACACAGGTGTAGCAAGATATTTCATTCTCAGGCTTTATTTTCGCTCATATCACACTTGACTCATGTGTGTGTATTGTATGTGCGTAAGTTTGTGGACAACTTTTTTTTGCAAAACTTGAATTTTATGAATCAAATTCTTAAAATTTTGCCCTAATAAGTATATTCTTGAAAATAATCACTGTGATTTTCCAAATCACTGTTTACTCCCAGCACTATTGCAGTTTGGATTTTGTGTCTGTTGTTGCAGCCTGGGCCAAATAGCTGAGAGTTAGGCAGCAGTAATTTTGGAATCAACATGCAGAGAGTCTCACACTCAATTAAGACTGCTATTGACGATTATATGACACGTACGCAATCATTGGCAACTCTTCACCACAGCTATTCCACCTCATGCAGAGATTGCATGGGCATATATGCGTGTGTTTTCTGTGATATATTATTTCTATTGTGTTTCAACTAAGGCAAGACTAATGGTTGTGGTAAAGGTGTGTAGTCATGAAATGAGTATATACAATTATACCTTTGTAGGTTAATGTGGCAATCTTTACTAATTTTTTTGTAACTGTTCCTATCAGTCCACTGTTAATTGCATCTGCTGAGTTATTGTGTATCAACTGTAGCATACTTAAAAAAAAAAAAGCTGTAGCACTCACATCCGGTGCTCACCTGTTAAATAACCAAAACCTCGATTGGTTTCAATCGAACTGTCAATCTCATGTCAAGGTAGGTGGTGTCAATGATCAAAGGTCACCTTTATTCTATATATTAATAGATGGATTTTTTAGTTTATCAAGTGCTCTAGTGCATATCTGAGTATTCATAATTGTCATGTCAACATTTATGATCCACCAAAAATGGTATATATACATACTTTTTATTCTATGTGTGTTTGTTGTGTATGTGTGGACAAAAAGGGAATCTCCAAGTGTTGCTGGTGCAAAGGCAAGCTGATGATGGAGGGACAGGACGCGATTTGAATAGAGAGAGTAGATATGGTATGTGACCGCACAGGACAGGAGTAGCTGGAGGGGAAAGTGAATAGTAGGGCTGGAGAACAAGGCAAAGAGAGGGCTGGAGAAGGAAGAGCAGAGGAGGAAGGCTACTGCTCAACTAGATGTACATGTGCCCATAAAAAGCAACTCTTGCTAACGGATCTTCCAGACCAAGGATGAATTGCCCTCCCCCCCCTCACGATGACTGGAAAAGACGCTATGAACATTCCAGCTTAATTTGTTAATTTACACCTGTTGTCATGCATTCTATCATATCCCACTTTATTTGTACACTTCTTCTTGAACTCACAATCATCAATTTGGTTTCATGTCATTAATTTGCTGATTTCTACTATACTGAGACTTTGATACGCTATGGTGGTTGCTATAACTATCAGATGTAAAGAAGAGCACTGAAGTGCAACCCCAGCGAAATTCTAGTAATAATAACATACCCTATGCTGCGACCAGTGAGGGGACCATATAGGTTTCGAATAGTTCAACTCTTAGATTCCTCCACTGTATTGGAAACACTAACTCAACTCATTTAAAATTCAGTTGTAACATACATGCAGGCGAGAAATTTATTAAGTTATAATACTGATCTCTTGGAATGAGATGTATGAATAATATACTGTCGTTATACCGCCTTATAATGGTTAAGAATTTCATAACCGGGCATGTGATTCAAGAAAAAATGACCTGACTCTGAACAACAGTTAATACACATGAATGTATCCATTATTAATATACTTATAGTATACAAAGATCAACCTAGCTACTTTCTTTAGGAGTCATGCTCAGGCATGTAACCTTTAGTGTGGTGTAACTGTGGATACAACACAATTTGCATCCTAGCATAGTTTAGTTTGGAGAAGTGACATGGTGTTCAAGGTGACTTTCATATTTTTACTATCATTTTTTGAAAGTAATTCATCTTAGACAATGCATCAAAAGTACTGCTTGTCATGTGATTAGCAGATGTTTTAGTTGAACTCACGATCACTTGAAGCATGCAGTAGAGCTATAAAACTTTCACTATATCAATCACTAAAAACTATATTGAACAAACTCTTAACTTTATTTAAGAAGCTAACAATAGTAACAATTATCAATTAATAAATAATGATAATAATAATAATAATAATAATAATAATAATAATAATAATAATAATAATAATAATAATAATAATAATAATAATAATAATAATAATAATAATAATAATAATAATAATAATAATAATAATAACCATTTTTAAATTATTAAAAATCCAAGGATAGATAGGCACAAACCAAAGTGGCTGTGGCATTCCCAGCTGAACTGCCACTGAGAGTTTCTGAAGGAAGTAGCTAGTACCACATAAGTTGCCAGAGACACATCTGCCTAGTGCTCCCCCCGCCCCCTGGACTTCTTGTCTTATGCAAAAGCAGCCACACAACATGCAGTGACATGACTCCTGTAAGAATGTCTGGACAGGTGGCATCATTCTATACAGAAGGTTTTCCAGCACTCCATGGCACTAAAGTCATACAATCCGGTCATTTACCATCGGATCTGGAAAGCCAGGAGGTTTCAATCTGGAGGGGACTTTAGCTGCTGACAAAGGAGGTGGATGATATCATTGTCTGCCTACACTGAACTTGCAGCTCAGCCCATGAGTCCCAATAGGAATCATTTGCATGAATATTTATACAGATAGCTAGTCAACTGAATGTTGACAGGTTTATCAGAACACTTTAAAGATTTATCTTGAGAGAGGGCAATATATGTCTGCAGTCTTACAGTTTCCCCCCCCCCCCCCCAACACCCAAAAAAAAGAAGCTAAACTGATCAGTGAACTTTCAGATTGTTTTTTAAGTAACTGTAACTATAACAACAGTCCACGCCTTCTGAAATTGGCCGTGCAACCGCGTGCGCTCTAGATGGAGTTTGCTAGTGTGTGATGGTGGTGAATATGAAAGAGACTGTGCGCGCGATAGCAACGCTAGAAGAAGGTTAGAGGTTTTTATCATGGGGAGTTTGAAACTGCGTACGCGCTAGCTCTTGTGAGACTAGTGACTGTACGAGCATTAGTGTTACTTTGGCTCTTGCTAATAATAGTAAAATTTGTTACCCTGAGCTTTCTTTATTATTTGGATAGGTGATATAGCTAAGATTAGTAGTGTTTAGTTTTCTAGTTGCACTTACGTTTTATGTGTATCGTGTGTATGGTCTCATTTTATAGGACCACACACACAACATGAAAGGTTTCTTAAAAATAGTAATTTAGATTGGTACTAAGCGAAACCTATCTAGTCTATCCCACTCAAGAGATATTGAAGTGTAGTAGAGCTTAAGGATGCTAAAGTAAACTTTAATAGTGTGTTTTGCATTATTCCTAACAGAGCCAGGTTTAAAAGATCAGATAGAAATTAGCTAACTGTAATAGAAGCTTTGAAAAAAATTAAGATCACAAAGTATCTGATGATTTACTCCATATAGCGACTGAATTATTGACTAGCCAGTTATTAAGAAAAGAAGAAAAATGAAGGAAAAAACCACTTGCAAGCTGCTGTAAGTATGGAAGCCTGTATTGTAGTGTAGACTTCCGATTTTTATTTTTTATTTTGTGATTGCGTATTACATAACTTGAAATATTGACATCAGGTGAAACTGTAAAAACTGCAGTAGTAGTTTGAACTGGTGCACATGCATTGATTATACATAGGTGTGCAAATTTAACTTTTGGAATAGTGTTTACAATTTTTGATATAGATCACTTTTATTTTCACAAGTTGTAGCCACTCACCTTCTCTTAAGTGCACCTTTAGCATGTCTTCATTTGTGCAATGTATAGCTGGCCTGGTGGTGTACTAAATTATAGTGTGAATTGAAACCACATTTATTGTTTCTCATCAACTATATTGGAAATTGGGATATGTAGTTGACTTATAGGAAAAATATTGAAATGGTATATAACAAGAGGTAGTAGGGGTGTGGTTAAAGCAGTGGGCGTGACCTGCATAATAAATTTTGAAGTTGGCTGTATCACCCAGGAAGGTGCAGATGAGAAACAAGGTATTTAGTTTGTTTGGCCTAAAAATAAACTAAGACTTCATTCCATAAATGAGGAGGAGGTCTGTTGTCAAGTTATTATGTTTTTTATAGATGTGGTGGCTTGTTACCTGGAAACCGTGAGCAGCTGTAATTTATTTTGTGAAGTTGACTCTGTAACTACACTTTCTCCACTACTACACAATTCAATTCATGGAAGTGAGGTGTGTCAGGAGGTGTACCTACCTAGGTATGTATGTGATTTATTTGAAGCTATTTTTTAAGCACAAGTATGATCAATGATCATGACCCACAAAGGTTAAAATTTCAGTCTGCTATCATAATGCATTTAATTACAATGAATTATGGTCTAAGGACATAGAGCTGTGTGTATAATGTATATAATAGGGTATGTGGGTTGTGTTGGTCTGCAAATGATGGTGATTAACCCTCAGCGCTCATGCGTGAGAGGGTTATAGTAGTCATCCTGTCTGTCTGTCTGTCTGTCACACTCTGATTTTGGAGATTACTGACAATTAACTGTTGATTTAGGTATGAACTTACTCACAATGACGATTTAAATTTAAGACCTTTTATTATGCTTTTTTTAAATTTCGGGCTAATTCTTGAGAAAATGCGAAGCTTCAGCTCTGCGTAGGTACCAGCTTTTGTGGCAACGCCCCCTAGCATCACATCATAATCACGTGAGCAAATAATTTCTTGCAGACATTGATGTAGTTTGCTTTATAGGGGAAGTTAACCCTTTCGTTCCGGATCCCGCTTTAAAGCGGGTTAAGACCGATTGACTTCTCCGAATTTTTAAAAATAGTTACTTTATAGCTAGAACCTTCAGATTGCATACACAGGTGCCCAATGCATTGGAGAAGCATCTAAAATAGCTTTCAGCCTGGACTGCTTCGACAGTACCTCACAGCAGTTGCGTTTATTTCTTCCTCGGCAAAAAAAAAAACATCGGTTCTCCGTCGAATTTTAAAAAAAGTTACCGTCTTCACAGCATCTTCATTTATGGATCCAGTCATCTCCAGAGCTTTGTAGAAGCAGCAAAAAATTGCTTGAGCTCAGTAGCCTTCCTTAACACATTGAAACAACCGCTTCTTTGCCGACCAAGACTTTGCGGTTTGACTTACTGTCTTCTCCATTTTTTATAAAATCGCCAGTTCAACTGGGGACCTCCCTATTACGTACAGTCTTAGGTAATGCTTATTACATCATAGGAAAAAAGTGAGCGTGTCGTGTGACCTCGGTAACTATGCAAAAAAAAATTTTTTCACAGTCATTTTTTGGAAGATGGCGTCTAGAAGTTACAATGCGGTGCAAGGTTTAGACTTGCTTGATGTTGACTCTAGCGACTCAGGATCAAGCGGAGAGAAGGGAGACTACATCTAGGGCTATAGGAGGCCCTGTATCAGGGTTGGTGGACCAGACCCCGTCAACTCTGATACTGAAAATGGGAGTCAAGAAGATGATGAGGTAAGCTTGTCTTTCTCTTGTCTTTCTCTTGAAAAATAGCAAGCTTCTGTTGTGGAAAGGACTTATTTATAGCTATATTGAGATAGAGTAAGCTGTTTAGCTATAATATTATATATATTTCATTGAGTTTTGAGATTTGAAAGTTGCTTGTGGTTTTTTGAACAAATTCAAATTTTCAAAAAAATTAAAAAAGTTTTTACCACATATACTACTAGGACCAGATGTGAATGCAGTCACCGACCCAGATTACGCAGATGAGGGGACAGGAGCAGAGTCTTCCAGTGATGAAGGAGAGGATACGGGACCTGAGTCTTCCAATGATGAAACACGAATAGGCAGCAGGTTCCAGTGATGAAGAAGAGGAAGTGGCTCCTCCTGCTCCGAGTTCTGGACGTCCTCGCGGTCGGAGAAGGCGGGAATTGAAAAACAAGAGTCTGGTGGATGAGGTAGGGGGAGAGTGGAAGAAAGATGACAACACACTCATTGATATTCCATAATCTTTTGTGTAAAGGACCACAAACTTTGATATTTATGGCTGCTCTCCCCCCTCCCCCTCCCTGAACATCCCAAAAGTAATATGTATTGTTATTGTCGTTGTCGTTGTCTGTGTTTTTGTGGTGTTGTAGTGGAGGTGGAGCTGCACACTCGATGTATATGTGTGTGCGTGGAGTTGAAATGTTATTCTGGCGCTTCCAGATCTAACCGGGGAGGGAACGAACTCGGGGGGGGGAGGGGGGGGTCTTTTCCAATCGGGGCTACTATGCCCATGTAAGTTGAATTTCATGTATGTGTATGTGTGTACACCAGTCAATTTATATTATACATTTATTTTTATGATCTGTATTCACCTGTATCTTCTTTTTTCTAGTGTGTGTGTGTATGTGTGTGTGTGTGTGTGCATTTGTGGAATGAGAGAGAGCATCCGTGGACAAACAGTATGTGGCGCTTCCGTATACAACCTGGGAGGGAACTCTGGATCTTTTTGGATCGTGACTACTATGCCCATGTAAGTTGAATTTCATGTGTGTGTGTGTGTGTGTGGTGTGTACACCAGTCAATTTATGTATAATAAAATATACATTTATTTTTATGATCTGTATTCACCTGTAGCTTCTTTTTTCTTGTGTGTGTGTGTGTGTGTGTGTGTGTGCGTGTATGCGTGTGCGTGCATTTGTGGAAAGAGAGAGAGAGCAACCATGAACAAACAGTATGTGGCGTTTCCGGATCCAACCTGAGAGAGAACGAACTCGGTGGTCTTTTTCAGTCTGTGACATCATCAATGCTGGGTAAGTTGAATTTCATTTTTTCAACTTACTGATTTTTGGGTGTCCAGCTAGGGCTGGGGGGGGGGGGGGGGGGGGGGGGGAGGGGGGGGGGGTTATGGTACAAGAATGTCAGTGAAAAGTAATGACGGGGGAGGGGGGGGGTTATGGTACAAGAATGTCAGTGAAAAGTAATGACGGGGGGAGGGGGGGTTATGGTACAAGAATGTCAGTGAAAAGTAATGACGGGGGAGGGGGGGCTCAATTCAGCGAGGCCAGCTGTTATGTTACAAATGTCATTGTTGTCTTGTGTTTTTTTGGTATTGTATGGAGGTTCCGGATCCTATGGGAGGGATCGTTCAGTCTGTGACACCATCCATGCCGGGTAAGTTGAATTCCACGTGTGTGCTTGTACTGCTTTTCATTTTCAAAGTACACTTTATCAATACATGTTTCTCTCATGTACAGTGTAGAGTATACATACCAGGGTTCATACAGTGGGAGGCATGGCTGTGTTCCCCCCTAGAATTTTGGGAGTTGAATAGAAATGAACATTTAGGAAGCATTTATTTTTAGTCTGATATTGTATTCCATTATGTT
>WLWD01003393.1_pt1 | contig 90657 bp, 59 predicted proteins | sample 6712731 | NCBI WGS metagenome assembly WLWD01 (sample SAMN12718690, study PRJNA576275) | sponge metagenome | isolation source: marine sponge | host: Mycale hentscheli | place: New Zealand: South Island, Marlborough, Capsize Point | collected 2014-11-01
CTCGCACGGCGGGTGTGCATCTGGGCCATGAGCAGACTGTGCACTACGATTACGAGGTATGTGTGCCTGGTCAGGCCCTCGCCTGTACGCAGTTGACAGTCACCCAGACCCAGATGCTGCTTGCCGTCCCGGTGAAAGGTTTCGGTGCCGGTCCAACGTTGCCGATAGGTTTTGAGGATGGTGCTGACGTGCCAGTGAATTCGATTGGTGATCAGGATCTTGGCGGGCTGGCGGCCGTTTTTTCGGTCCCACAGAATCACCAGGCGGACCGGATGATCCACGTCGGGGATCGAGACGATTTTGGTGAAATACCACTGCAGCTTAGTCCCCGAAACGACCGGCCGTCGGTCGGGGGCTAACAGACGGCGGGCTAAGCGATTCACCGCCAGTTTGTGGCCGTTCCACCACAGGGTTCGGTTGGCTTTCAAGTCGCCCACATAGGTCCGCTCCAACCCCTGGATATGGTTGAGAATCGCGGCGTTGGTAAAATAGCTGTCGAAGGTAAACGACCCCGGAATAGCCTCGGCTACGACCCAGTCAATGAGCTCTTTACAGAGGGTCGTATGATCTTTAAACCCCTCGGGATCGGCTTCTTTCTTGCGGAAGCGGCGAAACTCCAGCGGATAGTATCGGCCCGATGGACACACATAGTTGGCGATGAGATAATCATGGGCAATGACGTAGCGCTGGTCGGCATGATCCCACAACCAGCCCACATCCTCAATCAACTCACCCGTATGGGTGATCAGTGTATTGTCGATGGGAATAACGCCCCTCGTCGCATAGCGCGTGGCCGGTTGCCCTTGCAGCCAGGCCAGGCGCTGCCGATTCAACTGCTGGGCATCCCACGGGGCCTCATTCAGCCAACGATTGAGACAGGATTGATCCGTCGTCTCGACAAATTCGGCGTTAATCGACGAGACATTCTTGCGTTGGGCCACCAGCAAACCCGTCAGGTATTCGCCAAAATGACGCCGCTCAGGCGCGTTGGCAAACACCCCACCCCAAGTGTCAACCGCTTCTTCAACCACCGTGGGAAAGCCGATAATGGCAGGCATGGCATCCAATCCGAGACAGGGGGTGGGGAATGACTACATTTTGCACCAATTAATGCATACTAACCGCGTTTTGCAAAAGTCCAGTTATAAGGACGAAGACCGGTAATCTTTGATTGTCGCGACACACGACCGTGCGCGGCTCGGCCCAGACGGGCTTCGCCCCGTCCTGCTGCGCAGGTTCGCGCACGGCGAAATCGTTATCGGCAATCGTGCTAGCCTCACTCCGAAGGCCACATATGGCGTGCAAAAGCAAGGAAAACCAATTACTCCTTAAATCGAAAACACATGATTCAAAACCATTTATTTGTAGTTAGACATGGAGAATCTGAGAATAACCTCTTGGAGGTCGATTCCTCAAGATTAGAGAATAAGGATCAGTTTGGTTTGTCTGAATGTGGGAGAAAAGAAACTGAGATCGAAGCCGAAAAGTTTGAGGACTTTGATCTGATTATCTCTTCGCCATTTAGAAGAGCCAAAGAGACTGCATTAATTTTTGGTGAAGTTTCCCAGTGTGATGTGATTGAGAATGAATTATTGAGAGAAGTCGATGTTGGTGACTATGAATTATGTAAGTATGAAACGTCGGATGCGTTTCTTGAAAGACATGGCGAATCAATTCCGTATCCAAATGGAGAAAGCATGTCTGATGTAAGAAGCAGAACTATTGAATTTTTCGAACAGGTGAAACAAACTTGCAGTAACAAGAAAATTCTTTTTGTCACTCACGGATGGATTGTCTTCTATCTAATCGAACATACTGACGAAACGTTCGATGCGAAAAGATATATTGATGAGTATGATGAAGCACGGAAGGTCGTCGAATTAAAATGTTCTTGAAGAGTATGAAGTCAACGTTTTAATGGTTGTGTTTTTTTCGGAGGAGTTCACGAAAATAGTGATGGAAAATCAGAGCGCAATACGACAGCCGATAACACCCCGCCCACGGCTACGGGTTTTTGCCCTTCGCCCAACTCGCATACGCGAGTTCGTGGGCGGACAATCCGTTGTACGTCACGAAACAAATCAAGTTGGCGTTGTTTCGGTATATCCCCTGAATCGATAGAGATATATCGCATTTTTGCAGTATAATCACTAGTTATACCATCTTCCCAGGGTCGGTGATGAAAACTGAAGACACAGTTTGCGTGACAACCTATTGAGTCGACGCACATCCCTCGAGTCGCTCGATCAATCCTTGCTTGACCCAATGGTGAGGGCGTCTCTCGGGGACGAGTCGGCCGGCGTACAGAAGTGGTCATACGACGTCATCCAGGACACGGGGCCTGGTCAATTGGGACTAGGCCGATCTGTCTATCGACTGACAGGGACGGCCCGCGGCAGAGGTGGCCTCGTCGAGTGGTCGCTCATCCTGAAGATTCAGAGCGACGATATCCAGCGAGAGCGGATGACCTTTGAATCTGGCCTCCTTGATGAACTGCCTGATGATTTAGTCGCTCCGCGCTGCTTTGGATTAGTCGAGAAGCCCGATGGCGACTACTGGATCTGGCTTGAAGATGTCTCTGGACTCTACGGTGAGTCTTGGCCATGGGAGCGTCTCGTTGTCGCTTCGAGGCAGCTCGGCCAGTTCAATGGGAGCTTCGCTGCACGTAGGGATGTACTTGAGCAGCCCTGGTTGCTTTGTTGGCCGTTTGGCAACTGGGACGGAGTCGGGGACATCATCTCCCAATTGAGGGGCGCACAAGACTATCCACTGATCAAGAGGGCTTTCCCACCGGAGGTGGCCGACGGTGTCCACAAGATGTGGGTGCATCGGAGGCAGTTTCTGGGTGCCCTGGAAGCACTTCCGAGAGGCCTTGGTCACGGTGATGTGCAGCGCCGCAATCTGTTTTCACGGAGCAGAGATGGCCGCGACGAGACCGTTCTCATTGATTGGGGATCGACGGCTACGTCTCCTCTCGGTGTCGAGATCCACAAGATCACTTCAACCGTTCGCTACTTGAGAGACTACAGCATGGCTCAGATACGCGAGCTCAGACAGTCAGCCTACTCCGAGTACATTGCAGGACTCAGAGATGCAGGGTGGCGCGGCGATGAGCGACAGGTTCGACTCGGCTATGCGATCGCGGTGTCTCTCTGCAATGCACTAAGCGAGCTGCCATCAATCTACAGAGTCGGAACTGAGGAAAGCGCGCAGGACCGAGCTCGCGTGACTATCGGAGACAGGCCCATCGAAGAGAACATGGATCGGAGGCGAGAGTTACTCCGCATGTTCTTGGATCTGGCTGAAGAGGCATACGAATTGCTGGACCGGGGTGTCACACCGTCGGCAAAGGTATAACACGTGTTGCAGCCGATCGGTCCGCTCGGAACAGTTAAAGAACAGGATACTGTTAGATCATATATTCCACTCTTTAGATCATAGCCATTCACGCGGCGTCGTTTGCGCTCCTTGGGGCTTCGCCCACCCCGCATACGCGGGGTCGTGAATTGTGAGCCCGACGCCGTTAGGCGGCATGAATAAAGACGAAAATTTGGCAATATCTATAATAGTCGGAGATGTTTCGCCATTTTTCGATTCGATCTCTATAGGTTGCTTTGGAGATCCGCAATTTCCAAAACCTAAATTTGCTGCGTACGGATCGACTAAACACTCCTGGGTCATTTTTCCTGATGGTCTGACACTAAAAGCGTAGGCCGCTTAAAGCCCCTACCTGCACATCACGGTTTGCGCTGTCTACCATACGTTATTTGGGATTTCATCCCTCATACGCGGAGTGTGGAATAGGGCTTAATCGTCGAAATTTAGCAATGAGGAGAACCTCTTATGGCACGCATTGCCTTCTACACATTTGCTGTCTTGCGAGAATCAGATGGCCATGAACAGGTCCAGGGTTTTGTTGACCGCGCTGGAGCGGCTTTTGCACAAGCGGAGCAATCCGAGGGGTTCATTGATCGAGCCAGACAAGACGCCTCTTGGGGCCCTGATGTCGCGTCCTCCTTTTTTGATGAGGATAAACATGCGGGAGGCCCCGCCACCCTTTCGTTGTGGACGGATTTGGAGTCGGTGTGTGCCTTCGCCTATCGGGGTGTCCACGGCGAGGCGTTTCAGAAACGCCGCAATTGGTTTGTTAAACCCGAATGGCCCACGTATGTGGCCTGGTGGGTGGATGACGATCATACACCCACCCCCGCCGAAGCCTGCCAACGGCAAAAATATATCCACGACCACGGTCCCAGTGCCCACGCTTTCAACTTCAAACAACCCTTTGATGAAAAGGGACAACCGATGGAATTAGACCGCGACCTGATCCAGCAGCGGATGAAGAGCAACGAAACGCGGATGACTTGATCTTGGAGGTTGAATGCGAAAAACGATTGACAGCTATACTCAGATATCTTGTAGGCTTTTGCGCCTGCTTAATTCTTTCGCTCGGGACTGACGCCCAACAGAACGCCTCGATGGAGCCAACACCAGTGTATATTCCGCCGACGTCCCAAGGCGGTTGGACAATTGCGTTCGAGGACACTCGAGATGCGTTTTCCGTTGAAGACATCCTTGTACAACCAGGGACGGGTCCGGCTTCCCACTCTCAGAGTCAGCTTCAAGGCATATTCCGTCAAAGTGTGGCTTTTAAGGAACTCGCTATTGAGGCCCGGAAGGCGACGGAGGTCTCCTGGGACGATCTCGATATAGGCACCCGTCGTTATCAACATTTCCAGGTAATGCCCAGATGACAATCGAACTAGATCAGGTCGCTGCTCGCATCAAGCACGCACTGCAAGAGGATGTCTCCTCAATAGAAATTATACCCAATGCTGAGCAGTATATTGTAGCGGAGGTAAATTCAGAATGGATCTTTCGCTTTGTGCGCGATCCCAAGGATCCTTGCATCGTCTATGAAAGAGCGTTTTTACCGCTGTTTGCCCAGCGATCGCCCTTGCCCATTCCCACGATAAGGTACTCGGGACCAAACTACATTGCCTACCGAAAGATAGAGGGCGAGCGGCTTACATTGGAGAATCTCGATCAGATCAGTATAAAGTCTCGAAGAGAAATCGCCCGTCAACTCGGAGATTTTCTCACGGTCTTGCATTCGTTTCCAGTTAAGACAGGTGAAGAGCTCGGACTGAGCGATAGCTGGGGAGGATGGCGGGAGAAGGCGCACAAGGTCTTCAGATGTGATGTCGCCCCGCTTCTTTCTGAGACGACACGGAAGGGTGCTAGCCAACTTTTAGACCAGTATTCAGGTCTACATAACAGAACCGTAATTCACGGCGACTTTGCCCCATTCAATATCCTAATTGATACAAAGGCGGAACGCGTGGCTGGGGTCTTAGACTTTGGCCATATGACCATTGAAGAGAATGCGAGGGATTTTGTCGATATAGCCCGTAATTTTGGTCGAATCTTTTTGCTTGATGTCATCTCGAATTATACATCAGATAATGATAGTGATTTGCTGGCAAGAGTAGAAGTACGGCAAAAAGAGGCTATACTCGGGGACGCGGTATATTCATTTCAAACCGGGCAGACAGGGCGTCTTCGACAACGAATAGCTGAAATGGACAAGATCTTCAGTGTAGAATAAGACACGAACACGTAAATGGGACCGGTTTCGATCACGGCAGCGTATGGCACGCTGTGCCCGACTTCGGGCATTCGCCCTTCGTCAAACCGCTTGTATCTTGTGTATAGAGGTTCGGACACACCAGAGCTGCTGTTAACTCAACACCATTTGTATCAATTCGTCTTATGCAGACCCATTGGCTGATCAAGAGATAGATGGGGCTTCACATGCCCAAGAGGTATTGGACGCTCAATTGAAGAGGGGACGAGGCATTCTGGGTGATCCCGGGCGGCTGCAGAGGGGGGAATGCGTCGTGCGGGAAGCCTGGGGTTGGCAAGGGTAAGGGATAGGAGCCAGAAAGGATAGTCATGCCTACCGATCAATGGATTATGAGTCGGAGAACAGCGTTGGCCCTGAATGCCGGTATTCTGTTGGCATACGGGGCTATAGCTATCTTCACCCGTCCATGGGCCGCCTTTGCCGGTTGCTTGGTACTGGGAACCGCGATCCGTATGGCCACGTATTCGTGGACCACAATAAGAGCCTGGAGGCGCAACGAGCTTGCGTTAAGTGTTGGTCTTTTAGGTCCTCTGCTTTTGCCGCCGATTATAGCGGGGCTTATTTATACGACCCTATTCGTGGGCCTTTGGTTTCTGGGAGACTACTGGAAAATAATTGGCGTGCTGGTCTGCGGGGCGGTAGCATACCTGTCCCTTCTCCCTGTGCCGCCTAAAAATCCGCCTGGTAGTGATTAGAGGCTCTGATATTCTTTTCCCGTGCCATTGGCTCTCTTGGAGGGCGTTTTTTTTCGCGGCGTTTTAAACACCTGCCCTCGCCAGCAGGTCAAAGAGGTGTCGGGTTGTTCGGTGTGGCCCTTGCGGGCGGGCGGGAAATATTTGGGCAACTTGAGGTCAATGTGGTATTAAAAGGGTGAACTTGGTGAAGTCAAACACATATCAACCCAACTAAGAGGAGCAGAGTTATGCTGAAAATAGCAAAGATGGGCCTGTTGGCCTTGGTGATCGGCCTGGCGTCGAGTTGGCCGGCTATGGCCCAACCGGGTGGCGGTGGCGGTGGTGGACGCGGTATGATGCGTATGATGCGCGGCGGCGCCACGCCCGAGCAACTTATAGGGATGCTGGCCTTTGACGAAAAATTCGCCGTCAGCGACTCTCAATTGGTCGAATTGCGGAAGGTCCTCAAAGAGCCCTATATGAAACAGCGCAAAATGCAGGAGGAGATGCGCACCGCCTTGGCCGATGGAGGGGCCGAAGAAATGGATTGGGAAGCGGTGCGCGAGAATATGATGGCCCTGCGCACCGAACTTATGCAGAGTGTGGCCAGTGTGCTGGATGACGGCCAGATTGAAACCTTGAAGAAGCATATCCAGGAACAGCAAGAGCGGCGTGGACAAGGCGGCCGGGGCGGGCCCGGCGGTGGTGGCGGTGGTGGCGGCGGACGCTGGGGCGGCGACCAGTAGAAATAGCACAAGGCCCCCGTTTCCCCAGTGGGGCGGGGGCCTTTGCAAAGCCTCTGGGGGCAAGGGCAATGCATATTCAGATTGAGAATTTGACCAAGACCTATAGCCGCGGCAGTGCCCCGGCCCTGGATGGGCTCAATTTGGAAATTGGCGCCGGGACCTTTGGTCTGTTGGGGCCCAATGGAGCCGGCAAGACCACCCTGATTAAGATTCTTTCCACCCAGCTTGAACCCAGCGCCGGACGCGTCACTATCGCCGGCTTTGATCTGGCCCACCAGCGCGGCCAGGTGCGTCGTTTGTTGGGCTATGTACCGCAGTACTTTGGCGCCTATCCGCAGTTGGAGGCGCGCGAATTCCTCGATTATATGGGGCGTTTGGTCGGCTTGCACGATGCCCGGCAGCGGCGCCAGCGAGTTGATGAGGTACTGGCCGCGGTCGGTTTGGAAGAGGCGGCGCAGCGCCGGGCCGGGACTTTTTCGGGCGGCATGATGCGCCGGTTGGGCATTGCCCAGGCGATTCTGGGCGACCCGCAATTCCTCATTGTCGACGAGCCCACTGTAGGGCTCGACCCGGAGGAGCGCATTCGCTTTCGCGGCATCCTGGGCCGGCTTAGCCGCGACCGCACCATTCTTATTTCTACCCATATCGTCGGCGATATCGCCAGCACCTGCCAACAGATCGCCGTCCTCGAGGCGGGGCGACTGCGCTTTCACGGCCCCCCCCAAGACCTGATTGACCAAGCGGTGGGCAAGACCTGGGAGGCCGAGATCGACGAAGACGATTTCGAGGCCTGGTCGAATCGCTTTAGTCTGGTCAATGTGGCTATCGACGGGGCGCGGATGAATGTGCGTTTGGTGGGCGAGGACCAACCGCCGCCCCAGGCGCGGCCGGCGGCGCCCAATTTAGAGGATGCGTACGTCTATTTCATGGGGCTTTCCACGGGTGCCCTGGAGGCGGCGTGAAAAGGCGTCGGCGAGGCTAGCAATGGACGATTGGCGCCAGATTCTGGGTATCGCCCGCTACGAGCGCATTATGCTTATGCGCAGTGTCCGTTTCCGCGTTTTGGGCGGAATTGGCGTGGCCATTCCCTTTTTGTTGGGCGTCCTGTTGGCGGTGCTGGAAGCCCGCGGGGTCGAATTCGATTCGGGGCTGGGCCTGGGGGCGTTTATTCCCTTCTACGTATACAGTTATTTACTGACCATTGTCATTGCCTTTGTGGTCGGTGACTTTCGCGCCGCCGACGAGCGCGCCGGGGTCTATGAAGTGGTGGCCGGGCGGCCTGTCGCCACCGCCGCCCTGGTCTTGGGCAAGTATCTGGGGGTGCTGCAGGGATTGGTGCTATTGAGTCTGGCGGTCCTGGGGCTTACGGTGGGCGTGCAGGCGGCCAAGCTCAGCATTTTGGGGACGCCCTTCGTCCTGGAGCCCTATTTAAGCTATTTGCTGCTGATGACCTTGCCGGGGCTGGTTTATATGTCGGCGCTGACCTTTTTCCTGGGCGCTGTCCTGCGCCAGCAGACCGCCGTGGCCCTGGTGGCGGTGGCCTATACGCTGGCGGTGCTGTTTTTCCTCGGTGAGCGCTACGGCGGGATCTACGATTTTGGCGCCTTTTTCGCGCCCTTGTACTATTCGGATATGATCGGTCTGGGGGCTATTGGCCGAGTGATCGAACAGCGGCTGTTTTACCTGGCTCTGGCGCTGTTGTTGGGCGGTCTGGCCATTGTGCGCTATCCGCGTCTGGACCAGGCCGGCGCTTGGAAATGGGCCGGCCCGGCGGCGGTGGGTTGTGGCCTGGTTGCGGCGGCGGGGCTCTACGGGCATATGCAATGGGCGGATTGGCGGCAGGAAAGCAGGCGGGTGGTATTATTGGCCGAACAGCGGCAGTATGCCGACCGCCCGGTAGTGCGAGTGGGGCATTACGATATTGAGCTTGACCTGGCTGGCCCCCAGGCGCCGTTGGTGGCCCGGGTGGTTTTGCAGGTGGACAATCCCGGTGTCGCGTCGTTGGATACGCTGATTTTTACATTAAATCCGGGGCTGGTGCTGGAGGAGGTGACAAACGTGCAGGGCCAGGCGCTGGTCTGGGCCCGCCAGGAAGCGGTGCTGCGGGTGGCGGCAGAGCCGCCGTTGGCACCGGGTGGGCAGATGGAAATACGCCTGTCCTACCAGGGCGATATTGATCGCCGGGGCTTTGATTTGCGGCGTGGCCAGGGACGCTTGCGCAAAAGCAAATGGCCGTTCTACAAAGGTGACCTGACTGCCTGGATTCGCGCCAATTCCGCCTTTTTGCCGCCGCGCAGCCGCTGGTACCCCGGCCCCGGGGTAGACTACGGCCAGGAGGGAGCCCCGGCTGCCTTTGCCACGGCTCGTCTGGCCGTCTCGGTGCCGGCGGGCTTGCAGGTGGTCACCCAGGGTAAGCCGGAGCCGCAGACCGAACGGGGGGACCGGGTCGAGCAAGTCTGGAACGTCGAGCGGCCGGTGCCGCAATTTTCTCTCAACGCCGGCCACTACCAAGTATTCGAGGCCCAGGTCCACGGCATTGACTGCGCTTTGTATTTGCATCCGGGGCACCGCCGTCAGGCGCTTTTTTTCGCCGCTGCCGGCGAAGAAGTCCAGGCGGCCTTGGAACAGGTGATCGACGCCCTCGAACAGGAGAGCGGTTTCACTTATCCCTATCCCCGATTGTCGGTGGTGGAAGTGCCTTTCCTGGTGCAGTGGTTTTACGAAGGTTGGGACGAGCGCGGCGGCTTGGTGCAGCCGGGGGTACTGATGGTGGAAGAGGACGTGCTGATGGAGCAGCGCTTGCAGCGCGATTTGGATCTGTGGACGCGGCGCTTCCAGGGCAATATCGACGTAGCGCAAATCAAGAAGAGCCTGCTGGTGCAGACCATTTTTAAGCTCTTTTTCAGTCCCGAAGGCGGGCGTCAGGGGTTGTTTCGCAGTCCATTGGTGCAATTGTGGTCTTTTGAGCGCGCCTTTGCCGGCGAGCAGGCGGCCCTTCTCGAACGCGGTCTGCCGTTGTACATGCAGGAGGATGTAGGCTCTGCGGTACGGGCGTCGATGTTTTCCAGAGGTCGAGGCGGTCGCATGGGGGGCGGCATGGGGCGGGGTATGAGGGGTATGGGAGGACGGCCCGGCGGTGCGGGGCAGCAGGCCCAGACCCAGGAGGTCGAGTGGGATACGCTGGTGGTCGAAATGCAGCAGCAGGCCTTTGCCGATATGGACCCAGAGGAGAATCCGGACTTGTATCGGGCGATCCTCAAAACCAAGGGGCAGGCCTTGTTCCGCATGGTGGAGGCGGTGGTCGGCGAAGATTATTTTCCCCAGCGCCTGGGGGCTTTTGGCCAGGAATACCAGCACGCTCAGGTCTCCTTTGCCGATTTCCAGCGCGCCGTCGTGCCCGACAGCGGCAAGACCGGCACCCGTAAACCTAATATCCAGCGCCTAGTGGGCGACCTCTTGCAGGGCACCCACGTGCCGGGGTATACCCTGACTCGGGCGAGTGCCCGTAAAATAGACGACGGCTGGGGCATGATCGTCTACCAGGTGGTGGTGCGGGTGCGCAACGGCGAGCCGGGCCGCGGGCTGGTGCAGATCCAGGTGCGAGCCCGTCAGGACGAGGTCACCAAGGGCGTCGAAATAGAAGGCGGCCAGGAAGTGGAAGTGGGGATGGTTTTGTGGGAACGGCCCTTCCGGGTTATGGTCGAGCCGTTTTTCGCCAAAAACCAACGGCCGTTGATCGCACCGTTGCGCATTAGCGAACAGGTATATGAAGGGGCGCCCAAATCCTACGTCCGGGTGGTGCCCGAAGAAGAGCGTCTCATAGATGAAATAGTGGTCGACAACGACGACGGCGGTTTTTCCATGCCGGTGCGCCGTGTGCAGCGCTATTTGCGGCCGGGTCTTAAGGGCGATAACTGGCAGGTGATGCAGTTGCCTTTCGCTTTCGGTCGCTACGAGACCAATTTTCGCTGGAAAGCGGCCGGCGACGGGGCCCAGCCGGCGGTGTGGGAGGCGGTCCTGCCCCACGCCGGCGACTACGATGTCGCCTATTATTTTGTGCCGCTGCGCTTTGCCCAGCGCTTTGGTTTGGATCTGGCCGAGACCTTCCGGGTGCGGGTGACCCAAGGAGAACAGATCGAGGAATTGGAATTGAAAAGCGCCGAATTGGCGGGGGGCTGGAATCTGTTGGGGCGGTTTGCCTTTGCAACCGACCAGCCGGCCCGGGTGGAATTGTCGGATCAGGCCAACGGTCGGCTCTACGCCGATGCGGTGCGCTGGCGCTATATCGACCCGGACCGCCCCAGTGAGGCCTACGAGGAGGAGGTGGCTTCTTTTGGTAATTTCGGCCGCGGCCGCGGCGGCAATAGGGGCGGTGCCGAGAGGCGGGGGGGCAATGGGGGACGGTCTTCCCAGGGCGGCAGTTGGTGGAACAATCTTTGGTAAAGGGATAGCTATGGGCGCTATGAAGTGGTCGTTGCGGGGCGGGATACTGCTGCTGGGAAGTCTACTGGGGTGGAGTGGTTGCACCCCGTCCAGCCAGGAGCGCACGGTGGATTTGACCGTGCCGGTCACGGTGCAAGCGGCCGAATTGGGGACTATTGAGGACTTGGTCGAGGCCACCGGTACGCTGCGGCCGCTGCAAGCGGCCGAATTGGTCACCGAAGTGCGGGGCCAGTTCTTTTTTGCCAAAACCAAGACAGGCGGACGCCTGGGCGATGGCAGCCGAGTGGAGAAAGGGCAGCCGGTTTTTGAGCTGGCCAACGAGGAATTCGTCGTCGGCGCTCGGCTAAAATCCCGCAGCCTGGCCCGCGACAACGCCCGCAAGACCCTGGAGGAACAGGAAATCCTGCTCGAGCGCGGCTTGGTCATTGAAAAGGACGTCGAGACCGCCCGGCAAACCGTGGTCGATGCAGAGGCCGAGTACGAGGACGCGCTGATCCAGTTGGCCAAGACCAGCGCCCGGGCGCCGATAGCCGGTTATCTGTCCGAGTGGGCCGATATCACCGAGGGGACCCTGGTTGAACAGGGCGTGACTGTCGGGCGCATCGTCGAATACAGCCAGGTGCTGGTCGATTTGGAAATTCCCAACGCGCAGATCCGCGCCGTTGAATTGGGGCAGGCGGTGCGGGTGGTCAATTACGCCTTTGCCGAGAAGGTATTTATGGGCCGTATCACGGCAGTCGATCCGGTCCTGGATCCGACGACGCGGACTTTCCAGGTGGCGGCGGCGGTGGACAACTCCGACCTGCTGCTGCGGCCGGGCATGTTCGTCAAAGCCCAGATTGTCACCCAGGAGCGCAAGGGGGTGATCCTGGTGCCGCGCCAGTTGGTGCTCCACCGGCAGAATCGCAAGGTGGTCTTCGTCGAAGCCAATGCCCGGGCCCAGATGCGGGAGGTGGAGACGGGATTGGAGGCGGCCGCTGTGGTGGAAATTGTCAGCGGCCTGGAAGAGGGCGACCGCTTGATAACCAGCAACTACGAGACCTTGCGGGGGCGCACCCGCGTGCGGGTCACCCAGGACGGACGCTAACGGCGATGTCGCTGCCCGAATTTTCCACCCGCTATCCGGTTACCGTGGCCATGGCCACCCTGGCCGTGGTGCTGTTGGGCTGGATTTCCCTGGGCGAGCTGGGGACCGATCTGCTGCCCGATTTGAGCCGCCCGGTGGTCACAGTCGATTTGCGGGCGCCGGGCAAATCGCCGCGCGAAGTGGAGGAGCGCTATACCCGCCGCCTCGAACGCGATATTAGCACCATCAGCGGGCTCGACCGGGTCTATTCGGTGACGCGCTCGGGCCAGGCGGTGGTGGTGGCGCAATTCAGCTGGGAGGCGGATATGGATTTCGCCCTCCTCGATGTGCAGAAGCGGACGGGCCCCTACGCCACCGACGAGGATGTTGAATCGGTAGACGTGATCCAGGAGGATCCGCAGGCGCTGCCGGTGCTGCGGCTGGCCGTGGCCGGGGTGGCCGGCGATGATATCGACGCCTTATTGGGCGTGGTGGAGACCGTGGTCAAGCCCAAGCTGGAGGCCTTGGCAGGGCTGGCCTCGGCGCAGATCGAAGGGGGCGCCGAGCGCGAAGTAAGAGTGACCCTCGACGAGTATCTGCTACAGGCCTACGGCTTGGCCGCCGAGACCGTGGCGCAGCGTATTAGCGCGGCCAATCAGGATGTATCGGGGGGGACGCTGCGGGAGACCCGACAGTCCTATCAGGTCAAAGGATTGGGCCGCCTGCGCGATATTGACGATGTGCGCCAGCTGATCGTCGGCGAAAGACAGGGCCTGGCCGCCAGCGGCCAAGCCGATAGCACCGCCCCCCGGGTGCCTTTGCGGGTGGGCGATGTGGCGCGGGTGGAACTGGAGTACCAAGAGCGCGAAACCATCGTCCGACTCGATGGCATCGAGGCCGTGGGGCTGGCCCTGTTCAAGGAAGCCGACGCCAATACCGTGGCGTTGGTGCGGGGCGCCCTGGTCGGACTCGAAGAGTTGCAGCGGGATTTGCCCGATGTGCGTTTTACTGTTGTCGAGAACCAGGCCCGTTTCATCGACAGCGCCATTGGCGAAGTCGAGGAGGCGGCGTTGGTGGGGGCGCTGTTGGCGGTGGGGGTATTGCTGCTGTTTTTGCGCAACGCCCAAATGACGCTGGTTATTGGCCTGGCCATTCCCATCTCCATTCTCGCCACCTTCACGCTGATGTTCTTCCAGGGACTGACCCTCAATATTATGACCCTGGGCGGCTTGGCGCTGGGGGCGGGGATGCTGGTCGATAACGCCATTGTCGTCATTGAGAATATCTACCGGCGTATGGAGGGCGGCGACGACGTCAGCACGGCGGCGGCAAAAGGGGCCAGCGAAGTGGGTGTGGCCATTTTGGCTTCTACTTTGACCACCGTTTCGGTCTTCCTGCCGGTGGTCTACCTGCAGGGCCTCACCGGCGAATTGTTCAAAGAGCAGGCTTGGACCGTGGCCTTCGCATTGTTGTCTTCGCTGGCGGTATCGATGTCGACGGTGCCCATGCTTACGGCGCGGTTGCTGCGGCCGGGGGCAGTGGCGGCCAAACAGCGGCATCGGTCCTACGGTCGCTTTCTCGCCGGCGTATTGCAGCGCAAAGGGCGCTTCGCTTTGCTGGTCCTTTTGCTGGGCGGGGCGACCCTATATGTCGGCGGCGCTATAGAGACCGAATTTATTCCCAAGGAGGACCAGGGCCTGTTGCATGTCGAACTGGCCCTGCCCGAAGGCACGCGCCTGGAAGCGACCGATCGGGTGGCGCAGCGGGCGGCCCAGATTGTCCGTCTGGTCGGTGGTGACGAGGTCGATTATATCTACCTGCGCAGCGGTCTCGATCCATCGCGTCTGGCCAATGTCGGGCAGCCCACCGGGCCCAACCGGGCGACACTGTCGGTGGCCCTTGGGCAGGGACCCCGGCGCTCGGCGGCAGAGTTGGCCGCGGCGCTGGACGAACCGCTCGGGCAGTTGCCCGAGCTGGAAGTCCAGTATCAGTTGCACGATACCGCTTTGGAAGGTTTCCTCGGCGAGCAGGCGGCCCCGGTGCAGGTCGAGGTGATCGGCGACGATCTCGAAGTCCTGGGGCGTTTGGCCGCCACTCTGGCCGAGCAAATAGAGGCTCTGCCCACCGTCTACAATGTGGGCACCAGCTTCCAGGATGGGCAGCCGGAAATTGATTTGCGCCTCGACGAGGATGTCGCCGCCGCCTTTGGCATTACCACCCAGGCGCTGGTGGCCGATCTCGAGCGCCGGTTGGCCGGAGAAGTCGCCGGCGAATTGTCCAAGGACCAGCGCAGCCGCACGATAAGGGTCGGCTTCGACAAGGTCGATTTACGCGGCTTGGCCCAGGTCCGCGTCGAGGGTAGCGACGGGGCCGTGTTGACGTTGGGGGATATCGCCCAATTGGAATTGGTGGAAGGACCGCGCGAAATTTTGCGCCAGGACCAGCGTCGGTTGGGGCGGGTCACCGGCTATCTGGCCGACGGCGCGGTGCTGGGCCCGGCGGTGCAACAGGTGGCCGATTTGGTCGAGCAGATGGAATTACCCTACGGCTACCGCCTGGTCATTGGCGGTGAAGAACGCGAGCGCGCCGCTTCATTCGCCAGTCTCGAATTTGCCTTGATCCTGGCCGTGGTGCTGGTCTATATGGTGATGGCCTCGCTATTCGAGTCGTTGCTGCACCCCTTTACGGTCATGTTCACCGTGCCGCTGGCCGGCATCGGCGTCGTGTGGGCGTTCTGGTCGTTGGGCGAGCCCCTTAGTATGATGGGCTATATCGGCCTTATCATGCTGGGCGGCATCGCTGTCAACGACGCCATTATTCTGGTTGACCGGATCAACCAGTTGCGCGCTGGCGGGCTTGGGGTGCGTCAGGCCGTGGTGCAGGGGGCGCAGGATCGCTTGCGACCCATTATGATGACCAGCGCGACGACTATCCTGGCGCTATTGCCCATGGTTGTCGGCTTGGGCGAAGGGGCGCGGCTCAGGGCGCCGATGGCGATGGCCGTTATTGGCGGCCTGGTCAGCTCCACGGCTATGACCCTGGTGGCCATCCCGGTGGTCTACGAAGCGGTTGAACGTTTGCGCAGGGGGCTGCGTGGAGGGGGGCGGCGGTGAGTCTGTCGGGGGTGGCGATAAGGCGGCCGGTGGCCACTACCATGTTCTTTGTCGGTCTGGGGCTGTTGGGGGTGATTTCCCTGGGGCGCCTGCCTGTCGAGCTGATGCCCGAGGTGATCTATCCCGAGATCTACGTTTCGCTCAATTTGCGCGGGGCTTCCCCCGAACAAATCGAGCGCGAGCTGGTGATCCCGGTGGAGCAGGAGGTGGGGCAGCTCGAAGGGGTGCTGGAGATCAATTCGACGGCGGCCCTGGGACGCGGCACGGTGCGGGTGGCCTACCGGCCCCACGCCGATATGAAATTTGCCCAACTGCAGGTGCAGAGCCGCATGGAACGCCTGCAACCGCTGTTGACCGAGGGCAGCCAGATCAGCGTGCAGCGCTTTGACAATACGGCGCTAAGTGCCTCAATGATGGAACTGCAGGTCTTGGGCCAGGGCGATTTGAATTGGTTGCGCGATTTTGCCGAGGAGAAGATCCGACCCGAATTGGAGGCGGTGGAAGGGGTGGCCAGCGCCCAGGTATTGGGCGGCCAGCTCAGCGCCGTGGAAGTGATCGCCGATCCGTTGATGCTGCAAGCCCACGGGCTTACCATGAATCAGTTGGGGGCCCGGCTCAACAGTATCAGCCAGCCGCGGGTGTATCTGGGGCAGGCCTACAGCGCCGGTCGGGCATTGCCGGTCAGTCTGGGTGGCGGCTACAGCGACCTGCGCGCCCTGCAGCAGGCGGTGGTGCAGCCGGCCAGCGGGTTGCGCCTGGAGGATATTGCCCAGGTGCGCTACGGACTGCAGAGTCGCACCGATTTGAGCCGGGTCAACGGCTTGCCGGCGGTGGGGTTGCGCCTGCAGCAGGAGGACGAGGCCAATCTCATTGATGTCGCCGCCGGGGTTGAGGCGGCGATTGAGCGCCTTAACCGCGATGTCGCCGGCGAGGGCGTCGAGCTCATCATTACCAGCAGCCAGGCCGATTTAATGCAAGAGGCCCTGGGGACTATGGAGCAGGCGGCCCTGATTGGCTTGCTGCTGGCCCTGGTGGTGCTGTTCCTGTTTTTGCGCAATGCCCGATTTGTCTCGGTGATGCTGTTGGCCATACCGGCTTCGCTGCTGGTTACGTTCAATTTGATGTACGCCGGTGAGTTAAGTCTCAATGTATTGTCGCTGTGCGGTCTGGCTCTGGCCATTGGCATGCTCACCGACAATAGCATCGTGGTGATGGAAAGCATTTTCAAGCACTACGAGCGCGGCTTGGCCCCGGCCCAGGCGGCGGCCCGGGGCACCAGCGAGGTCAGCCGGGCGGTGGTGGCCTCGACGGCGACGACGGTAATGGTTTTTTTGCCGGTGGTCTTTATCCAGAGCGATTACCAGGATATTCTGCGGCAGCTGGCCCTGGCTATCGTCTTTCCTTTATTGGCTTCGTTGTTGGTGGCCTTGGCCCTGGTGCCGACCTTGGCGGCTCGGACCCTGGGGCGGGCGCCCATCCGCCGGCCCGGTGCTGGCCGGGTATTGGACGTCTATACGGTCTTGCTCAAGACCAGTCTCAGGCATCGGCTGGGGGTAGCAGGCAGCGTCGGTTTGGTCTTGCTGGCAACGCTGGTGCTGGCCTATTTCTCGATCCTGGAGCAGGAGACGGTAGCCGAGGAAAGCCAGATTGCCCTGTATGTGGAATTGCCCGAAGGCACTACGCTAGAAGCCACCGATGCCGTGGTCAGAGAGGTGGAGGACGTGGTGGCGCAAGTGCAGGGTCTGGAGCGCTATGTCTCCAGCGTTCAGGAAGGGCAGGGCAGTGTCACCGCCTTGTTGCTGCCCCGGTCAGAGCGGCCGGGCGCCGTTGCGGTGGAGGAATTGAAGCAAAATCTCGAAGAACAACTGCAGACTATAGAAGCCGGGGTGGTCAGTTTTGAAGCCACCGGCGGCGCTGGACGGGGGGGCGGCAGAGGCGGGGGCGGTCGGGGTCAGGCTGGTGGTTTCAATTTGCAGGGCGGCGCTGCGTCCGAGCAGGCCCTTATCAAGGGCTTCGATTTAGCTACCCTGCAGATGATTGCCGAAGATTTGAGCTATCGCCTCGAAGAGGTGGAGGATATCGATGCCAATAGCGTCCGTTCCGATGCCCAGCGCAGTGCCCCTGAGGCCCAGGTAATTCCCGATGCGCTGGCGCTTTTCGACCGGGCCCTGGAAATGGGTGCGGTACTGACGGCGATAGAGGACGCCAACCCGGAGGGCTTTCAGACCCGGACCGCCTTTGCCCGGGCCGATGGCAGCGAGGTGCCTATTGAGGTGCGCAGTACCGAAGACCCCGAGGAAATTGGTCCGGGGTTGGCGCAGTTGGACCGGGTTCCGGTGGCGCTCAACGGCGGCGGTTTTGCCTTGTTGGGCGAAGTGGCCCGGGTGCGGGCCGACGAGGGGCGCGGCAGCATTTTGCGCACCGACCAGGCGCGGCGGCTGACGGTATCGTATCGCTTTGCGGCGGAAGTGCTCGATTCGCAGTTGCTGCTGGAGGGGGCGCGCGATCATGTCCGTATGCTGGTGCAGGATATGGTGTTGCCCGAGGGCTATTCTATTGAACTAACCCATCCCGAAACCGATACCGTCTATTATTGGATGATGGGCATTGCTGCCTTGCTGGTCTATATGGTCCTGGCCTCGCTGTTCGAATCGCTGGCTGTGCCGTTGGTGGTATTTGGCACCTTGCCGGCCGCCGTCATCGGTTCCTGCTGGGCGTTGATGCTGACGGGCACGGGGCTTACCTCGCAGGCCGGGCCGATGGCCTTGTTGGGGCTTATCGTACTTATTGGCATTGCGGTCAACAACGGCATTATCCTCATCGATGCCATCGGCGCTTTGCGGCGCCGCGGCTACCGGCGCGAGCGCGCTGTGCTGGCGGCGAGCCGGTCGCGGGTGCGGCCCATTCTGATGACTTCGGCGACGACGCTGTTGGGGATTTTGCCGCTGGCTTTGGAATTTGGCGGCGACTACGAAATATGGCCGCCTTTTGCCATTACTGTCCTGGGCGGCTTGGCCCTGTCGATGGTGGTGACTCTTGTTTTCGTGCCGGTGGTTTATACGGGTCTCGACCAGGTGCGGGGCTGGTTGGTGGAGATCGGCGCTTTGGGACTGGGGCTGGCCACGGTGGTGGCGGTGGCGACAGGTTATGCTGTGCAGCTGCGCTTTGACAGCATCTACTGGACCGGGTTGGCGGTGGCGCCGACTTGGGGGTTGGTGGTGGCGGTGGTCTGGGGGGTATTGCGGGTGCATCGGGGACGGGCCGAGAAACGCAGTCAACGGGCGGTGCGGACCCTGCATGTGCGGACCTTGACCAAGGTCTACGGGGCGGCGGGCCGTTTCGGGCGCGAATGGGCCCGTTTCCAGCGGCGCGCCGATCGCTTGGCCGCCGCCGGGCTGGAGCCGGTGGATCGGCGGGAATTGGCCGATAGTCTGGTGTGGAAAGGGCCGGCGTTGGCTCTGGGTATTTATTTGCATACGTATTTTGTCGATTCACTGTGGCTTTTCTTACTCAGTCTGGCGACTTGGGCCCTGACTGGACATTTGGCTTTTTGCTTGCTGGTCCTGGGGCGGGTGGGACGGCTTGGGCAGGCTGGGGCGCGGCACGGTCTGGCGCTGTTTTGGCTGGGGTATATTCAGTGGCGGCTGCAATTGCCCTCGGTGACGGTGGCCCTGGCCTGCAGTTGGGTTGTTTTTGGGGTGGCCGGATTCTTGGCCGGGCGGGTGCGCAGCGGTCAGGTGCGCTTGGACGATAAAAAGCGCAGTTGGGTCAGCCGTCGGGTCTACGGGGCGGCGGCGGCTCTGCCTTATATCGGCGTTGCCCGACCGACCTTTCAGGCGCTGTCCGGGGTAGATCTCAGTATCGACCGAGGGATGTTCGGTTTGTTGGGGCCCAACGGGGCCGGCAAGACGACCTTAATGCGCATTTTGTGTCAGGTGCTGGAGCCGACCTCTGGCTCTATTGCTCTCGACGGGGTCAATATCCGTCAGTTGGGCAGCATCCGCGCCCTCATTGGCTATTTGCCGCAGCATTTTGGGCTCTACGACCATATGACGGCGTACGCCTATTTAGAGTACCGGGCGTTGCTGGAGGGTCTGCGCGAGCCGGTGGCGCGGCGGCAGCGCTTGGAGGCGGTCCTCGAGCAGGTCAATTTACTAGATCGACGCGACGATCCCATCGGCTCCTTTTCGGGCGGTATGCGGCAGCGGGTGGGTATTGCCCAGACCTTGTTGCACTTGCCGCAGATTATTGTCGTTGACGAGCCTACCGCCGGACTCGACCCAGTGGAGCGCATTCGTTTTCGCAATTTGTTAGCCCGGATCAGCCGCGAGCGCATCGTTATTTTTTCAACCCATATCGTCGAGGATATATCCGGCAGCTGTAGCCAATTAGCCGTCCTCGACGGTGGTCAGGTATTGTACCGAGGATCGCCGCAGGATATGCGTCAGCAGGCCCGCGGTCAGGTGTGGGAAGGGGTGGTGGCGGAGGGGGCCTTTGCCGCTTTGGAAACGAGGGTGCGGATGATCGCCCACGTGCGCGTGCCCGAAGGAATCCGCGCCCGCTATCTGGCCGGGGCCGACGGGGCCGACAGCGGTGCCCAGGCCGTCGAGCCGACGCTGGAGGACGCCTACCTGTATTTGCTGGAACAGGGAAGGCGGTCGGCGTGCTGAGTTGGCGAGCTTTGGCCGGCAGCCTGATGCGTTTGGGGTGGCTCAGTTTTCGCATTGCCTTCCACCGCAAATTGCTGTTGTTGGGCTTGGGTGTGACCCTGTATTACGGGGCCCTGTATCTGCTGGCTATCATAAAGCCGGATGAGGGCTTTGACGTGCAGCGGGCTTTGTACGTGTTGGTGGAGATTCCGGGTGCGGTATTGGCGGTCTATCTGGCCATGGACCTGGTGGCCGGCGAGCGCGAGCGCGATACCCTGGAGATGCTGTTTAGCACGTCGATGTCGCAGCTTGGCATTTGGGGCGTGCGCCTGGCGGTGCTGTATGGCCTGTTGGGTGCGGTGCTGCTGGCCATGTCGGCGGCGGCCTATCTGTTGTTCGCCGAATTCCCTTTTTTGGGCGGCGGCCTCAATGCGCTGGTGCCGGCTTTTTTTATGGTCAACCTGACCTTTTGCGCGGCGGTGCTGTGGCGCTCGGGCCATACGGCGGGGATGATTGCGTTGGCGGTCCTGGTCGGAGTTTTGTTGACCGCCGAGCAATTGCGTCCGACGCCGTATTTTCTTTTTCTGCCGGTTTATAATTTGCCGGGCGGGGTCGATGCGGCCACCTGGTCGCAGACCATGGTGATCAACCGTCTGGGCGTGGTGGGACTGGGGGTGGTCCTGTTGTGGGTCGGTTTTAAACGAATGGCCAATCGCGAGGGGCTATTGGCCCAGGGGAAAACTTGAGGGACGTTATGGCAATAATGCGATGGGTACTGGCTGCCGCTGTTCTGGGCGGCGGTGCGGGAGTGGCTGCCGAAGAGGCCTTGGTGCTGGGCCTGGACGAATGCATTGCCCGGGCGTTGGAGCACAATCCGCAGATGGTCCAAGGGCATATCGGCGTCGATCTGGCGCGTATCCAGGTGGGCAATGCGCGCAACGCTTTTTTACCTTCGGTCAGTGCCAGCTACGGTTTTTCGCGCCGTATCTCGGGGCCACGGCAAGGCTCCTTTATCGATCCGGATACAGGGCTGTTGATCACGTCGCTGGGGGAGAGCGAGGGCAGTGGTTCGCAATCGACCGGGGCCAATTTCAATATGCCCCTGTACAATATGGGCAATTGGGCTAATCTGTCGGCCAGCAAGCACGGTTTGCGCGGGGCCCAGTGGGACCAGGAGGTCAACCGGCGGACAGTGACGCTGCAAATTAAGCAGGCCTATTTCGCCCTGTTGCAGGCGGGCAAGTTGTTGGAGGTGCAGCGCGAGCAGGTGCGGGTTTTGCAGGAGGATCTGCGCGGCACCGAGACGTTGTTTGAGATTCGCGCCGTGCCGCGCTCCGATGTGTTGGCGTCCCGGGCCAATCTCGAAAGTGCCCGGGTCACTGAAATAGAGCGCGAGAACAGTCTGGCGCTGGCGCGCTCGGATCTGGCTTTTGCCATGGGTCTGTACGCCGATGTGCGGGTGGAGCCCCGGGCCGAGGAATTCACCGTCGAGCCGTTGCTGCTGACCTACGAAGCAGCCGTTGAGCGAGCGTTGGATTCCCATCCTAGTCTGCAAGTGCAGCGGGCCGCCATGCTGCAGGCTCGCGACCAGTTAAAGGCGACCCAATACGAGGTGCGTCATCCCAGTGTCAGCCTGAGCGGCGGATATTCCTGGTCGCTGACTTCGGAGGAGGCCTTCCAGGGCCCCGAGGATTTATTCCTCAAGAATTACGGCTATAATTTTAGCGTCTCGATGAGTGTGCCCATTTTCAATCGTCTCAATACGGTCAATTCGATCAAGACGCAAAAGTTGAATTACCGGCAGAGTCTGGAAGCCTTTGATCAGGCCGAGCGCCAATTGGCCCTTGAAGTTAAGCAGGCCTTTCTGGGGTTGGGGCAATTGCGGCGCAGTATGGCGGCCAATGAGGCGGCGGTGCAGGCGGCGGAGGAGAGTTTTAAGTTGGCCCAGGAGCGTTATTCGCTGAAGATTGGGACTTTTCTGGAGCGGCTGCAGGCGCAGACGGCGTTGTTTGAAGCGCGTACTAGTCAGGTGCAGAATGTCTACGATTATCAGGTGCAGTTGGCGCAGTTGGCGCAATTGGTGGGGGAGTGACGATGACACGATATGGTGGGGGTGCAGTCAATCCGGTTAGGCAGGCTAAGAGGACGGGTTTTGTGGGGGGGCTCCTTCGCTCATTCTCGCGCTCACGCGTTCCGAGGCCATTCCGACCCGCCCGCCTTCGGCGGGCCCCCGGGTCGGATGGAATCCGCTGCGGAGCCCCCCCACAAAACCCTCTGGTTAGTCTTCCAGAAAGGACGGGGTTGACTACAAAAAGAGAAAAAGAAGAAAAAAGACAGACAATAACTTCCCTGAAAAAAAGAAAAATAAGCCTTGCTCTGGAGAATAGAAAAACGGGCCTTTCTCTGTTATTGAGTGTTTGTTTGATGGTATTTGCCGTCAAGCCTGTGTCGGCGGAGGAGCTGCTTTTTTCGCGCAAGTTGTACGCTTATATCGGGCTGGGGGCCAGTGCGGTATTTTTTAAGGAGGCGTATGATTCGCGGCGGAAGGGGAGCGATTTGTACGACCGCTATGAAGAGGCGCAGAGTAGTCTCCGGGCCCAGGAATTGTACGACGAGACCAGGCGCTACGATACCCGCGGGGTGGTTTTTGGGGTGTTGGGGATGGGTACATTGGCGTATTCTATCCATGTCTTGCGGTCGCAGCCGGCGGAGGAATTGCCTCTGCCTCGACGCGCCGAGCCGATGCAATTGAAGGGCGTGGAAGTGGGGGTGGAGGCCGATGTGCTGCGGAGGAAGATGGGGCTGGTGTTGAGCAGACGGTGGTGAAGCGGGTAAACTGAAGGCTAGGAGGAAGGCTGATGGGGCCATTTGGGCGGTTGGGCAGTTGGGCGTTGGCAGGGGTTTTTGTCTTCCTGTTGGGGGTTGCCCAAAGTCAAGGACAGGGGTGGGGCGGCGTGGGCGGTTACAAGGGGGAGCCGGTGGTGGAAGTGGGGCTGCGCGGCGGCTACGATTACCGCGACGACCGCTGGACCGGCGGCGGCCAGGTGCGCTGGGCCTGGAGCCGTTGGGTGCGGCTGATGTTGGTGCCCAGTGGCGATGTCTTCGTGGGCAAGGGGAAAGACCACTGGCAGGCCAACGCCGATATCATTTTGAGCCCTGGGGCGCTCTACGTGGGATTGGGGCGGGGCTATACCAATCGGCTGGCCTTTAATTCGGATAAGGGCGAGTGGGGCACCAATGTTTTTTTCGGCTTCAGGATGCCGTTCTATCGCTTTCCCCTTAAGGTGCGGATTGAAGGGCGCTGGACTTATATAGAACGACAGGATCCGTTTCAGGTGGTGGTGAGTTTTAGCCGGGGATTTGGCGAAAGGCGGCGTGGGTGGTAAGGGGATGATGGGAGGTATAGAGGGTGTGGAGTATGGGCAGCTATTATGATGGGTAACGTGCCTTATCCATCAATTGGACCAGAGGCAAGAAAATCTCCCTTTTCTTTGAGTCTGTCAATCAGTTTGTGTAACTGGATTTATCGGGTTGGCACTCGGTTTTCAAAATAGATAGCAAATTGATTGAGGGCTTTGCGCCATTCGCGGATGGGTTTGGTCCGTTTTTTAGCGGTATTTTGCAAAGCCAGATAGAGCAACTTGGTGGCGGCTTCCTCCGAGGGAAAGAGGCGTCGGGTTTTGATGATCTTGCGCAGGGTGCTGTTGAGCGACTCGATGGCATTGGTGGTGTAGATGACTCGGCGGATATCTTTGGGAAAAGCAAAAAAGGGCGTCAGATGGGCCCAGTGTTTTCGCCAGGCCTTGCTGATGGTGGGGAAATCCGAGTCTGTAAATTAGTCTGTGTATCTGGCAATCAGTCCGTATTTTAAGCATTCCAATCGAAAGGATTCTGCTGATGGCCAGCCGTAAAGAGTTGCTGGATGAATTACTCAAAGACGTGAAAACCCAGGACGACTTGCTGGGCAAGAATGGGTTAGTCAAAGACCTAACTAAAGTCCTTTTGGAGCGCGCTCTGGAAGCAGAGCTGACCGAGCATTTAGGCTACGACAAGCATGCGTCCCAAGGGCGGGGCTCGGGCAATTCGCGCAACGGCACCTCGCCCAAAACCCTCAAGACGGGTCAGGGCGATGTGCCCCTGGCCATTCCTCGCGATCGGCAGGGCGATTTCGAGCCCCAGTTGGTGCCCAAAGGCCAACGCCGCACCGGGGTGTTAGACGAGAAAATCATCTCGCTCTACGCCCGGGGCTTGACCGTTTCCGAGATCCAGGGCCACCTGGAAGAGCTCTACGGCACCGAGGTGTCCAAGGGCCTCATCTCCAACGTGACCAACGCGGTGTGGGACGAAGTGACGGCCTGGCAATCTCGGCCGTTGGATCCGGTCTATCCCATCGTCTATTTCGATGCCCTGCAGGTCAAAATCCGCGCCGACGGGAGCGTGGCCAATCAAGCGGTCTACCTGGCCCTGGGCGTCAATATGGAGGGCGAAAAAGAGCTCTTAGGCCTATGGATGGCCCAAAATGAGGGGGCCAAATTCTGGCTGGGCGTGCTCAACGAGCTGAAAAACCGCGGCGTCGAAGACCTCTTTATCGCCTGCATCGATGGCCTGTCGGGCTTTCCCGAGGCGGTGGAAGCGGCTTTCCCCCAGACCCAAGTCCAATTGTGCATCGTCCATATGGTACGTAATTCCTTGCGCTATGTGCCTTGGAAACAACGCAAAGCCGTGGCCGCCGATCTCAAGAAAATCTACCAGGCCGCCACCCTCAAAGAAGCCGAAGCGCAGCTGGAGACCTTTGCCCAAACCTGGGATGCAGACTATCCCACCATCAGCAAAGCCTGGCGCACCCACTGGGCCCATCTGACGCCCTTTTTTGCTTTTCCCAAAGACATCCGTCGAGTCATCTACACCACCAATGCCATCGAGTCGCTCAACAGCACCCTGCGAAAGATCATCAAAACTCGACGCCTCTTTCCCTCCGAGGAAGCCGCCACCAAGTTGCTCTATCTGGCCTTACAAAACATCGCTAAAAAATGGACCAAACCCATCCGAGAGTGGCGAAAAGCCCTCAATCAATTTGCTATCTATTTTGAAGGACGAGTACCTACCCGATAAAACCAGATACACAAAAGAATTGACAGACTCGGAAATCCGAATCCCAGGTTTGGGCAAAGGTCTCCAGCTGCGCTTCGGCTTGTTTGAGGGAGGCAGCCTGGTAGATTTTCTTCAAGTCGGCGGCTACGGCTTTGCGCTGTTTCCAAGGCACATAACGCAAGGAATTGCGCACCATGTGGACGATACATAGTTGGACCTGGGTCTGGGGAAAGGCCGCTTCCACCGCCTCGGGAAAACCCGACAGGCCATCGACGCAGGCGATAAAGAGGTCTTCGACGCCGCGGTTTTTCAGCTCGTTGAGCACGCCCAGCCAGAATTTGGCGCCCTCGTTTTGGGCCATCCACAGGCCTAAGAGCTCTTTTTCGCCGTCCATATTGACCCCCAGGGCCAGGTAGACGGCTTGATTGGCCACCGTCCCGTCGGTGCGGATTTTGACTTGGAGGGCATCAAAATAAACGATGGGGTAGACCGGATCCAACGGCCGGGCTTGCCAGGCGGTCACTTCGTCCCACACCGCGTTGGTCACGTTGGAGATGAGGCCCTTAGACACCTCGGTGCCGTAGAGCTCTTCCAGGTGGCCCTGGATCTCGGACACGGTCAAGCCCCGGGCATAGAGCTAGATGATTTTCTCGTCTAATACGCCGGTGCGTCGGTGCCCTTTGGGCACTAACTGGGGCTCGAAATCGCCCTGTCGATCGCGAGGAATATCCAGGGGCACATCGCCCTGGCCCGTCTTGAGGGTCTTGGGCGAGGTGCCGTTGCGTGAATTGCCCGAGCCGCGTCCTTGGGGCGCGTGCTTGTCATAGCCTAAATGCTCGGTCAGCTCCGCTTCCAGGGCCCGCTCCAAAAGGACCTTGGTCAGGTCTTTGACCAGCCCATTTTTGCCCAGCAAGTCGTCCTGGGTTTTCACGTCTTTGAGTAATTCATCGAGCAGCTCTTTACGGCTGGCCATCAGCAGGATCCTTTCGATTGGAATCGATAACATACGGACTGATTACCAGTTAGATACAGACTAATTTACAGACCCTTCCCAGCTAAAACCTCAGGAGACAACGCTCCTTCCAAACATAACATAGGAGTACCGTTTTCACCGTTGTGCACGCAACCTTTGGTATGGTCATACATACATACCTGTGCCCATGAGATACCCAAGAGTGATATCCCAGGGTTCCGTTTAAGTCCTGGTCTTTCTCTTTGGCAATCGACTCAGTGAGGCTGTGAGATTCCTTCAGATCAGTCATTGATTGGGGCGTCGCATGTCATTTAACGAGTCCACAACTCCCGACGGCCCGAAGGGCTGTGCCGCAGGCCAAGCGGCGAATGCCGCGCAGCGGGAGTTGTTGTGATATCTGAGTTGGGATTTAAGCTCCTCATATAGATAGGGCCGAGAGAAATCCGTTCACAATCTCAGCAATGGCCTATTCTTTTTTCTTCGCAACAAGCATTGTAGTGATTGCGCCTATTACACCACCAATGCTTCCACCAACAAGGCCTGAAATATTATAGTCAACACTTAGCCAGTTCAATACAACAAAACTTACCACACCAGAAACAATAGCGGCGAGGATAATTACCATTATGACCTTCATGACATCAACTCCTTATTGTAGAGATGGAGGACATTTAACGGCCGCTTTGGGTCGAAGGCCGTCATGTGCTGACGTCCTTGCGATACTGTATTATTAGTGATTGAGCGGCGAATATGCGGTATATCTCCCTTTATTCTGGAGATATGCCGCGGAGGTTCTGATTTTTCTTTCCCATTTCAGATATCTAATGAATAGCCAAACCAGTTTGGTTATTACCCCATAATAGAGCATTACCCAAACTCGTTTGGCTATTCTTCTCAATACGACGGCTATCCAAACAGGTTGTGATATATTTGCTTATAAGGGTATACCGACCTCACTCGCTCGCTATCTCAGTAATTCCCGAATATACCGCGGGATCACCCCGGCATCAAGCAAGTATATGATGGGCTAAGGACGGTAGAATTTCCCGGGGAAAAGTCGGCGAATATCGCCGTGTCGGGCGCGGTAATTGGCCTTGGCGCGCTCGGCGTTGGCGCGGTGTCCGGCCAGGTCGTCGATGGGGGCGAAATAGTGTTTGCCCTCGGCCCAATCGTAGACAAAGAAATAGACCAGCGAATCGGCACGGGGGGCTCTGACCGCCTGCAGGGCCCGATCGCTGAAAAAGCAGATGGGGGTGGGCGGCAGCCCCGCCTGGTGGTAGAGATTGTAGGGCGAGTCGGCCACGGCTTCGAGGTCGCGGTGGAGCAGGAAGGGGCGGTGGAATCCCAGGGCGTATTCAACCGCCGGACAGGAGCCGAGGCGGTCGTTGCGGGCCAGGCGGTTGTGGAAGACGGTGGCAATGCGGGGCAAATTATGGCCTTCGACGCCTTCTTTTTCGACGATACTGGCCAGGATAATCTGTTGGCGGACATTTAGCCCCAGGACGGGGGAGAGGGCGGCCAGGGCGGCCTGGCTGGTCTTGAGAAGCGTATCGAGGATGGTCCGGGCCCGCTCGTAGGATGAAGCGGCGGCGGGCCTGGGCATGCGATAGGCACCCGGTCGCAGCAGGCCTTCGAAACGGTTGCCTATAAAGGGCCGGTTCGGGTCGATCGGCGGTGCGGCGGGTGGCACCAGGGAATAGTTGGAGAAATCGGCCTCCTGGGCCAGGCGGAATAGGTCGTCGCAGGTGAAAAGGTCTGCTGCTTGCAGGCGGCCGCACCAGTCCTGCAGGCGTTCACCAGCTTCGACCCGCACTTCCAAGAGTGGGGCGGCGGTCACTGGGGTAAGCCAGATAAGACCGATCAGGGTGAGGAAGAAGCTATACATTGGGGACTCGTAGAGGAATGCCTGGAGGGACGCCGAAGCACCGCTAGGCCAGGCATTGGAGGGCTGGAGGAGGCGTATCCCCAAAATATGCCCCAAGCGGTCCCTGTTCACAAGGAGGCCTGCAAACGCGCTCTTGAAAAGAGACCCTGGGCGCCCTATGTTCTTGAGCGTAAATCGGTGCAAATTTCTTTTCCAAGTGAGGAGCTATGCCGCAAGGAATTCGCCACAATTGCGGTTTTGTGGTGGCCCATACCCTACACGACTCCTATTCTTTTTTGCGCTCTCTGCAGCATCGGGGCCGCGAGGCCGCCGGCATTGCCGCAGTGGGGGACGGACGCATTGACGTTATCAAGTGGGAGGGCGGGGTCGACCGTTTTGACATTACTGATCTGCACAAGATTTTTCCCAGCGTCCACTACCATACGTATATGGCCCATGTGCGCTACGCCACGCGGGGGCGCAAGGATCAAATCCTCGAAGACGCCCATCCGCACGTGGTGGGCGGGACCCCGGAATGGCGCGGCAATCACGTCCTTATCGCCGATTGTGCCATGGCCGCTGTCCACAACGGTCAGGTCGACCGCGAGTATTTTCAGAATGTGGCGGCCAGTCAGGTCCATTCCAGTTGTGATACCGAAGCCTTGCTGCATCTGTATCGGCAGATGGGGGAATTCAATTTTCTTGAGGAAGTTCCCGGCGCCTTTTCCATGGCCATTGCCGACCGCCGCAAGCGCGATGTGATCGTCCTGCGCGACCGCACGGGAATAAAACCCGGGGTGCTGGGCTGGAAAGACGGCAAATACGGCGTGGCTTCCGAAGATATCGCTTTCCGCAAAAACGGCGGCGACTATATCGAGGATTTGGAACCGGGCTCTATTTACTATCTGACTCCGGAAGGCGATTATTCTAAAGAAACCCCGCTGGAAGCGGACTTGGCCCATTGCTTTTTCGAATGGAATTATATCGCCGATGTCGATTCGCGCCTCAACGGGGTCAGTGTGCGGCGTATCCGCGAAACGCTGGGGGCCCTGTTGGCCGGAGAATTTAGGCCCGAAGAGGCAGACCTGGTGACCTTTTTGCCGCGCTGTCCCGAAGTGGCGGCCCGGGCCTACGCCCGCAAGGCCGGTTTGCCCTTCCAGGCGGTATTCTACAAAATGCGCGGAGAGCGCTCTTTCCAGGGCACCACGGCTTCGGAGCGGCGCAAATCGATCGATGAAAATTTGCACTTACTGCCGGGGATGCGGGAGGAATTGCGGGGTAAGACGGTTATTCTCTTGGACGATAGCATCGTCCGGGGCAATAATTCCAAGCGGGCCCGGTATCTGCTGTATGAAGAAGCCGGGGTCAAAGAAGCTTACCTGGTCAGTTATACGCCCCCCATTGGCATCATCGGCGAAGACGGGGTGCCCCGAGGGTGTTCTTTTGGCGTCGATATGCCGCCGGATCCGCCGCCGGGGGAGGAATTTATCGCCCGCGGACGGGACACCCAACTGATCAGCGAGCGGATGGAAATGCCGGTGGTCTATATCAGCCGCCAGGCGCTGGCCCAGGCCTTTGCCCAGGCCGGCGTGCCCGAGCGCGAATTGTGCACCTACTGTATTGGCGGGCCCCATCCGCTGGCCGGTTTCAGTGCCAGCGCCCAACGGGCGGGGGAAGCGGCGCAACTGAATTTGCTCGAGGACGACAAGGGCCCCAGCGACTAGCGCAAGCCCATAAAAAAAGCCCCTATCCCATGTGGGATAGGGGCTTTTTTTATGGGCTAAGAGGCTTTAAGCGACCTCAAAAACTCAAATTACTCGGTGAAGCCGGCCTTGATCTGGCCCCAGCTCGAGCTTTCGACGGCGGTGCCGACAGGAGCCACCAGGTCGGGATTGGCAATGTCGAGGACCAGGTCGTTGGTGCCGGTGCAGCAGGATTCCGGCGACATGGTCCAGAAGCCCTGATAGCTGGCCAGTTCGCACTCGGTGCAGGCCTCGTCAAAATCGCCCACCGTGATCGACAGATGGATGATATCGTCTTCTACCAGGTCGTGGACCACTACCTGATCGGGCGTGACATCGTCGCCGCGCGGCATATTGTTGACCGGAACAATCGACATTTCATAAGCGTAGGTGCTCTCGCCGAACTGCTCGCCGGTGAAGCCCCAGCCGAAGTCGATCCATTCGCTGCCGTCTACGTACCAGGCGATACCGGCGTTGGGCCGGTAGAACTGATAGGAACCTTCCACCGGCGGCACGGCCCATTTGTAGCTGAAATTATTGGCCGGCTGCTCTTCGAGGTTGTGCTCTTCGGTGGGGGTATGGTCCGGGTTCACTTCGACTTCCCAGGCGTCATCTTGCCAGAAAGCAGAAGGATTCTCGCGGTCCAGGTTGTGGACGTTGTCGAATACCTCGCTCATGACGAAGAGACGGTTGGCGCTGTCGTTCCAGCCGATGACGTGGCGGATATTGATGTCGCTAGCGTCGATTTCACCGCGACCCACGGGCTGGATATCGGCCACCGGCGAATAGAGCCGGTCGTTGAGAATGGTATAGGTTTCAGGTACCCCGTCCCAGTCCGACAAGTCGCCGTCCATAGTAGGCACGCCGCCATCGGGAAACTGCACGGCAAAAAATAATTCGCCCGGCGGGTTGTGGGCGCTGGCTATGCTGACTACGCCTACGACCAGGGCGAGTGCGAGTGCGATAACCGCTTTCTTCATGGTTATGTCCTCCTTAAGGGGGAAAATAGCCTGCTAAATGCAGGTATAGGGACAACTTAGGCGAAAAACAACACCCAATCGCTGGGTCAAACTAGGCGAACCTAATTTTATTTAAGTGTTTACAATAACTTTTCATTCTTAATATGTCAATCGATTTCTTATTGAATGAGCCAGTACTGGCCAGAGTTGCGCATATCGATAAAATTAATGGCCGTAAAGCAGGCCATCTTGGCGACCGTTAGGATTGGCGACCGTTAGGATAGGTATATTCAATATACCACCGACACAAAGCCAATCTTTCGTTCTTCTCCTTCTTCGGCATCGAGGGCGAGGCGGTAAATATAAGTCCCGGGGGGGACTAATTGGCCTTGTTGGGCGCTGCCGTCCCATTCAAAGCGAAATTCGCCGCTGCGCGCCTGGGTCGGAGGCAGCTGACGCACCAGGAATCCGGCTAGGTCGTAGATCTCCAGGGTGACGGGGCGGTCGGCGGTGACTTCGCGGAGTTTGTAGGATACGGCCAGGCGTTCGTTGATGCCATCACCGTTGGGCGTGAAGGGGTTGGGCCCGACATTCAGGTCGACCAATAGCGATCCGCCCACCGGGGTCTGGACCGAGAGAATATCGCCGGAAAAGCGGAAGGTCGCGTTGCCCGGATCGATGCGCTGTTTGATCTGGTCGGGGTCCCCGCTGTCGAAGACCCAGCCGATGAACTCGGTGCCAAAGCGCAGGACCGGGGCGGTGAAGGTCACTTCGAGCTGCTTGAGATTGTCGTCCTGGCCCGCCAGTTTGGGGAAGGCTAGGATGATGCGGTCCGAGAGAACTTGCGGCGGAAACTGGTTTGTATCCACGTCTTGGCCGTCCACTTTGACGGTCGGCGGGGTGTCGACCTGGGCGTGGGTGAGAATTTCCAAACGGTCAAAGCCCAGGTCGTCGCGGCCGAAGACGGGGCGCACGACATAGGTGAAATCGGTGGGGTCGAAAGAGTTGACTTCGATCGGCCAGATTTCCCCCACTACTTGCTGGGCGGCCGGTTCCTCGCTGAATTGGATGGAGAATTGGTCGAGCCGGGGGGCATCGACGAAGGAGGCGAAAATGCGCACGGCAATCTGAATATAGCGGGTCGGGCTGGGCGAGATCAGCGAAGTGCCGTCTTGCCAGGCTGAGGCCTCCAGGGTGGAATCGCGCAGTCCGGCGTTAAAATCGTAGGGCGGCGACCAGAAGCTCCAGTTTTCCACATCGTATACGGTGGGCAGCCGGGCATCGACGACGGTATTCTCGTATTCCTCGGCCGTGATCGGCTGCAGGTCGCCGTTGAGGCTGCGTTCGAAATACAGGCTGGGGTCGGGCGTCTGGCCGGTGCGGGTGCGGATCTCCACCCTGGTCCCCTCGGGCAGGTCGCCGTTCCAGCGGACTTTACCCCAGTTGACTGCTTTGCCAAAGTCGAGGATTTGCGTGATATAGACCGTTTCTTCGACGTAGCCCTCACCGTAGACCTCGAATTCGGCGATTTCCCAGGTGCGCAGGGGAAAGGGGCGGACGGTGATATAGCGCAGCGAGCGGGTGGGGAATTGCAGGTCGACGACCGTTTCGAGGCTTTCCCGATTGTCGCGAAAAACTTCCAGGCGGCTGTCCGAAGGAGTTATCCAGCTCAGCCCAGGAGTGCGGTCGCAGGGGCTGGCCTGAAAGGTTTTTACGGAATTGTCGCCGACTCTTATCTGGTACCAGGCCAGGTAATTTTCGGCGAAACTGACCTCGTCAAAGGCTTCGACGGGCGGTTTGGGCTCCTGCAATTCCTCGATCAGCAGGGCGTCGTCCTCCTGGCCCAGGCGTGGGTAGAAGCGGATGCGGTTGACAGGTATCGCAGCACCCAGATTGACGATGGCGGCCGAACCGCCGCTGCGGCCCCAGCCCTCGCCGATGCCGGGGGGGGCGTTGGGCGATTGGGTAAAGGGCCGGAAATGAGCCGTGGTGACATCGCCGTCGAACATTTTTTTGATGATGGGCCGGTGCTGGCCCGCCGCCCCGCAGCCGTCGGTGGTATTGCCCTCGCCGCCGATATAGGGGAAGGGAATATTGATTTCAGGCGATTCGGGGTCGGTGAGGGCGAGGTTGACCAAGGGGTCGATAAAGCGGGGTTGGATGGACGTGCCGGAAAAGTCGATCAAGGTATCGACACCGGCCCCGAACGGGGTTACACCGACGGATACGGTGCGCGCCTGTTGGCCGGAGGCGTCGAAAACCAGGTATTGGCTGCCGCCTTCCAGGGACAGGGCTGTCTGCCAGGGATTGCCCTGGGGACCGCCGAGATGAAATTCCGAGCGGGCGGCCGCCTGTGAACCCGTCAGCGCCAACAGGCAGGAGAGCAAAATTGTCAACCGCATCGCCTTACACCCCGTTGCTTACCAGTATGAGAGCGGAATCGACGGGCTTATGATATCCAGCCCTATAGTCGATAATGCCCACCAATATAACTAAATGGTCCCCCGCAAGTCCAGATAGTTCTTGCTCTGCCGGCGTTCAAGGTCAATTGTCCTTGAACGGCGAGGCTATAATTTCTATCTTGGTGAGTGCAGAGGCCCTGGCATCAGGGCTTGCCTCGAATCATTCGCCCGGCATTGCGCAAACAGGGGCGATACGGAGCATCGGCAATGACTGGAAAAGTTCTCCTATTTGGACTGTGCTTGAGCATCTGCTGGTTCGGACCCGCCCTGGCCCTTGACCAGGTCACGCTGGGTGAAGGCGGGCAGTTGGACTGGCGGGCGGAGGGCAGTTCGATACTGGAAGTGATCGATACGCAGCACCGTTCGCCCCTCGACCCCAATAACTTGATCATTGGCAATGCGCCGGGGGATCTGGTTGAATTCGACAGCGAGCAATTTGTCGGGGGGCTGTTGCCGCTGCGGATTGTGCAGGGGGCCAATATCGCGGTGGGTACCGTTGCCCGGGGGGGGAGTATCCAATCGCCCAACGTCTTTGATTTTAGCGGCCTGTTCAGCAAACTCGATCTAAAGAACGCTCTGGAGGAATTGCTCTCCGACTCTCCAGGGGGCGAATTGGACGCCTACGAGCGCAAAAACCTCAACGCCCTGGGCAATCTGGTCATTCTCAATCTGGGGGCCCGCTTCGGCGTCAACCGCATCCGCTTTTACCCGCGCAACAGCGGTGCGGTAGATTCCACGGTCCAGGTTTCGCCCTCCACGCCATTTCAGAACGATTTCCTCAAGGCCTTCGAAGTCTTTACCAACGATGGCCTCAACCTCACCCGCGCCGGCAACCAGATCTGGGATCCGCTGGTGGCCGAGACCGAAAATCAGCAGTCGGTCGTCGATATTCCCATTGAGCCGCCACGCTACGTCCAGTCGGTGCGCCTGCGGGCTACGTCGCCCATCGCTTTTGAGATAGATGAATTCGAGGTTTTCGGCGTCGGCTACCTGGCCACGGCGACCTATGTCTCGGATATCTTCGACGCCGGCCAGCCGGCGGTATGGAGCACGCTGCGTTGGGTCGAAGAGGCCCTGGGGGATGCGCAATTCTCGCGCGCCCAGGTCCGCACCCGCACCGGCAGCGACGCCACGCCCTTCGTATTTACGCGGGTACTGCAGGGCAAGCGGGACGCCGAGGAAGTGACCACCTCGCTGGCAAACCCGGACGAGGAATTGGGCCTGGAAGAATACCGCAACTTATACGGCGGCACGGCTTTGCTCGACGCCCAGGGGCGCGCCTGGGAAGGCGGACCGGTCAAGGACGACCTGGTCAATTGGAGCCCTTATAGTCCACCCTACCAGGTCGCTGTGGGAGAGGGCGGAGAAGGGGCCGTTACCACCGAGGTCCCTATTGTATCGCCCAACCCGCGCCGCTATTTCCAATTCCAAATCTCGTTTGAGAGCAGCGATCTGGAATCGGCCCGCCTAATTCGCTCCCTTGGCTTTGAATTGCTCACGCCGCCCTTTGCCGACGAGTTGGTCGGCGAGATCTACCCGCGCCAGGTCCCCGTTTCCCAGGCCACTTCCTTCACCTATGCCGTGCGACCAACCATGGGCACGACAGGGTTGCGCGGTTTTGACACCATAGAAATTTCCACCCCGATCCAGATTGAGGCTGTTGAAGGCATTGAAATCTTCGCTGCCGAAGGGGCCTTGATCGGCCAGCACGCCTTTGCCGGTCTGGCCGATACGGTGGCAGTGGACGGTTTCCGGATAGCCCAAGTAACGCCGCGCAAATTTGCCGTGCAATTCCCCTTGGTCGAAGAGGACGGCGTCCTGGTGCAGGTCCGTTTCCGCACCAGTGTGCTGACCTACAGCACCAATTTTGCCGCTTTCGCCCGGCTCGAATCCGAACCGGGGGCATCGCAGCCGATTCTGGCCGGTGATGCGGCCTCGTTGGCCGCGGACGACGACCCCAATTTCTCGGGTACGGCGGTGCTGAGCCCCACTGTCCTGGGGGGGCGTCTGCTAGACGAGGTGGAATTGGTGCCCAATCCCTTCAGCCCCAACGGCGACGGCGTCAACGATATAACCGGGCTAAATTATAATCTGTTGTCTTTGAGCGCACCGCGGCTGGTGGAGATCCAGGTCTACGACCTGGGTGGGCGCCAGGTGCGGACGGTGCACAGCGGCACCGAAGCCAACGGGCGCTACGAGGACAAATCCTGGGACGGGCGCGACGACCAGGGCAATCTGGTCCCGCCGGGGACCTATATCGTGCGCTTGAGTGTGGATGGGGACGACCGCCAGGAAGAGCGGATGCGGCCGGTGGCGGTCGTGTATTAAAATATTCAGTAAGCAACCGAAAAAAGCCGTCTAGAAAACGCCGATGGTCCGATTTTGTGGACTTTGCGGCGGTTTTCCAGACGGTTTTTTATTTGCCAAAGATTTGGTCGATCTGTTTTTCTATTTCCTCGGCGCCGATTTGCTGGACCTGGCGGTCGCGGTTAGCCTGGCTGTAGCGCTCGAATTGGCCCTTGGCTTCGGTATCCCGGCCGGTGCGTTGGTAGAGATGGCCGAGAAAAAGGTGGGCCCGATAGTCGAGGGGGGCAAGCCGCAGGAGTCGTTCGAAGAGGCCAATAGCTTCCCGGTAGCGCTCGAGTCGGGCCAGCAACATGCCCAAAATCCAGTGGGGATAGGGGTTGTCGGGGGCCAGGGCGAGGGCCCTGTGGAGATGGGTTTCGGCCTCTGTCAAGGTCGGCGATAGCGCCAGCGAGGCCCCTCCGGCCTTGGCGCTGGCCTGTTCGACGAGAATATTGGCCAGGCGCGCGTGGGCTTCGGAGTTGTCGGGGGCGTGCTCGAGTAACTGGCGATATTGGGCAATGGCTTGTTGCTGGTTCCCCAGTGTATGATAGAGCCGGGCCAACTGGTAGCGCACCAGGGTCGAATCGGGTTTTAGTTCCAAGGTGCGCCGATAGGCCGCCGCCGCCCGTTCGGGCTGGTTGGTCTGCAAATAGGTATAACCGAGACGGCCGTGCAAATCGGCCCAATTGGGTTGGAGGGGGACCAATTCTTCGTAGGCGGTAAGGGCTTCGGCGTAGCGGCGGGCTTGCAGCAGGCTATTGCCCAAAAGAAAGCGGACCGGGGCTTCGTCTGGATGAAATTGGAGGAATTGACGATAGAGCTGCACGGCATCGGCGCTCTGGCCCTGGCGGGTATAGAGGGCGGCCAGGTTTAGCAGGGCGTCCTCATGGTCGGGGGCCCAATCGAGGGCCAGACGGTAATGGCGGGCGGCGTTGGCCTGCAGATCCTTCTTTTCATAGGCATAACCCAACCAGTAGTGCTGGTACGCGTCCCCGGCTGCATTCATGGGACCGATGCCTAAATTGCACAGGGGCAGCAGGACCAGGACCAAAACTTTTTTCCAATACCCTGGCCCCACTACTTGGTGCACGCCGTAGGCGGCGAATAGCAGCAATACCGGCACCAGCGGTATGCGGTAGCGGGCGGTGACGAAAAAGAGCACCACCGAAAGCATATAGACCCAGGTAAAGAGCAGTAGCAGGCGCCCTTGGGGGACGTTGCCGGTGGGGTTGCGCCAGTAGACCAACAGGCCCAGCAGGGCAAAAGGGGCGACTAGGCCAAAGGGGAAAGCCAGATATTTCTTCCACAGGCTCAGGCTCAGGACCTGCGAGTAGTTGCGGGCGTAATAGGGGTCGAGGTTGCGCAGGACTTCATCGCCGTGCCAAAACTGGTAGAGTTTGCGCCCGGTGAGGGCGGCGTAATCCAGCGGGTGATTTTTTATGAAATCCCAGGATTTGGCGAAGAAATAGCGCGATTTTTCCGCTGGCCGTTCAATGCCGGCCTCTCTTTCCGGGGTTTCCACCAGTCGCTCCCAGGCTCTGCCGGGGCGGATCGAGATGGTGGTCTCATAGTCGGGGTTATTACCAATATAGAAATTGATTCCTGCATTGTGCGAAATAAGGACCGTATCGCCACCGACCAGGTAATTGCGGGCGCTTACCGGGCCAATGGCCAGAGCACAGCCCAGCAGCAGGCAGAAAGGACTTTTCCAAGTCCGGTCGAGGCGCCATAGCCACACCATGGCCGGGGGCAGGAAGAGCAGGATATTGGCCACGGCAAGGCCGCCCAGGCCCAAGGCCAGACCCGCTGCCAGCAGGCGCACGGGGTGTGTGGAGGTCCTTTCGGCGAAGATTGAATCGCGCAGATGTTTGAGCGGAGCGATGAGCAGGGCCAAACCGGCCAGGAAGAGAAAGGTGGCCAGGGTTGTGGGCAGTAATTCGCCGCCAAAGTAGATAAGAGGGCCGTAGAGGGCTGTGGCCAGGGCGGCTCCCAAGGCGGTACCGGTGCCAAAAAGGGGGCGGCCGATAATCAGCACCAGAGCACTTATGGCCGCGCCTAGCAGGGCCTGGAAAAGGCGGGGCCATAGGTAATTTTCGCCCAGATAGTGGAAAAAGACGCCCAGTGTATACGGGTAGAGCGGCGGTTGCCAGAAGGGTACGGGCTTGCCGGCCCAGGATTCCTGGCTCAGGTAGCGGGCGTCTTCGGCGTAGGTCGCCGCGTCGACCACAGGCACGTCGAAGAGGGGATCGGCGGTAATATGGTTGAGATAGAGTAGGCGCAGGCCCAGAGCCAGCAGGGCGGGCAGCAGGGCGAGCCAGAGCGTATGCCGTTGGATGATTGGACTGGTCAAAGCAGATCGGGCCTGAAAGCTGGAGTGGAAAAATATTCAAGAAAGCGCCGAGAGACAGTACTTGGGGTCTCTCGGCGCTTGCAGGTAAATAGGGCGAGGAATGCGGTTTATTCGAAACCGGCGTAAATCGATATAAAGCTTTGCGTAACGGTGAGGTTCTCCCCTTCTTTGGGGTTTTGGCGGTCTATTTTGAGACCTACCTTGGTATTTATCCGGTAGCCTTGGTAATCGGAAATATTGGTGAACTGGGCGGCGCCGACAATGCCGTTGAAATCGTTGGAATTCTGCTTGAGATCGTTGAAGAAGGTCAGTTCTAGGCCTGCCTGCATGGTGGTATGGCTGAGGAGAGGGAAGCCCAGCAGAAGGCCGCCGATCTGGGCCAATTCCTCGCGTTTGTCGGTGGAAAGCAAATCGACGGTCTGGCGGCGGTACTCGCTTTTCCAGCGGGGCTCGACCCACACGGTGCCAATATCGAGGCGGTAGCTGGCCTTGTTGATTAAACCGAAGAAATAGTCGGTTTCGCGCAGCCCCAACAGGGTCAAATCGTCGTCGTCGAGGCGCTGCTTATAGAGATCCCACTTGAAGTAGTTCTTGGTCTTGAAGCCGCTAAAGTTGTAATCGTGCCCCAGCCATAGCGAGTTGATCCAGGTATCACGGCCCAGCAGCGGGTCTTCAATTTTGGTCGATTCACCGGTGCGGATATTGGCGCTGGGAAGCCACTGCAGCAAATCGTCGGGGATATCGTCTTGCACCGACTTGAGCATTTCAAAGACACGCAGGCGGCCCAGGCGGGGGCTGCTGCGATCCAGGGTGGCCATGACGTAATTCGACTCGTTTTTCTGGTCCGAGGAGATGAGGTCCTCGCGCAAAAATCCGGCGGTCAGGCGAATATCGGGGGTGAGATGGGTGCCGGCATACAGGTTATAGCCCTGGTGGTCTTTGCGGTAGGGGTAGTCGGGCTCCTCATCGTTTTCAAAGCGGTCGATCCAGCCGTTGTTGTTCTGGTCGATGCCAAAGAGGAATTCGGGGCGGTCGACGTGGTGCCTAAGGAAGGGCTCGTCGTAATCGGGAATAGCGTTGCTCAGCACCCGGTTGTCATTTTGGTTGAAATCGGAAATGAAATCGTTGTTCTCGTCCCAACCCGGATAGACGGTGGGGTCGCCGGCCTGCCAGTCCTTGCGCACGGTATCGGGAAACTGGTCCTGGTCGTCGTTGTCCTCGACCAGTTCCACCACGTGGATGCGCTCGTCCTCGTAGTCGATAAAACCGTCGCCCTGGGCGGTGAAGGTGCGGGTATTGTAGCGCGGGTCCATGCTGTAGGCTTCGCCAAATACAAACCAGGGGTATTCGACGCGTGAGGCGTTGAGCATCCAGGCGGCGGCGGCGCGCTCTCCACTGATACCCGAGGAGGTGCGGTGGCCTTTGCGCAGGATATTGGGGTATTTGGTGTAGGAATAGCTCAGGTCGTATTCGCCGTAGAAATTGAAGCCCAGCACGTTGTGCAATTCCAGTGTGCCGCCCCAGATCTGGGTAGAGGTGGGTAGACCGTACTCAAAGCTGACCACCTGCAGGTTGGTATTGTCCTTGACGTTGCCCTCGGCCTGGGCCACCAGCAGCAGGACCGATTCGTCCTGGACGTTGAGTTGCTGGTCGGAGGTCATCCAGACCTGGAAATCGTTGCCCAGGACAAAGCGGAATTCGACCTTTTTGATTTCCTCCTTGGAACCAGAGGCCCGATTGATAAAGCTGGGGCTGTCAAAATCGTAGCGCAGGCGGATTTCCTCGGTGCCGTCGGCCGACAGGAAACCCTCCTGGACGAAACCGCCCTCGACCACCGGTTCAAAGCGGATCTCCTTGCCGCGGTCGACCGAGCCGTCGATATAGGTAATGATGATATCGGAACCGGCCGGGAAAAAGGCGGCGCCGCCGATCCCGTCCTCGGGGGAATCGTCGCGCAGGACGACCTGGAGGACGGAAATGGTGGCGTTCTGGTTGACGGTGAGTTCGCCGGTGACGGGATTGCCGGTGAAGCCGTCGATCAGGGTATTGGACTGGTGCGCGTTGACCGCGGTCAGGCCCAGAGTGGCGAAATCGCCGACCTGGGTGGTGAAGCGGCCGCCGACCATGGAGGTGGCATTAGTTATCAGGTCTTCCTGCGACTGGGTGCTGTTGCCGCCGGTGCGGGAGATACGCGAATAGATGATGGTGCCCTGGTATTTGTCGGCGGCGTAGTCGAATTGGACCCCGTCCCAGCGCGGTTTGGAAAAGGTCATCGGGGTCAGGGTGGTGCGGATCTTCTGCCCCACGGTAAGGGCGTAGTGGTGCTGCCCTTTGGAGTCGGCCGAGATGATCAACGAATTGAAAAAACCGGCGAATTGGTTGCCTTTAAAGACCGAACTGCCAAATTGCTTGGGTTGGGTCTGGGAATTGTTGAAGACCAGCCAGCCCTGGGTGATATAATTGCCGTAGAGATCGTAGAAATAATCACCCTCGTTGACCACACTGACATAGTTCTGGTAATAGTCGCGGGCGTAATTAGAGTATTCCCACTGGCGCCAGCGGTATTCACTGTACAGTTCCTGGGGGACATACCATTTGCGCTTGGCTGGATCCATGGCGTCGAAGAGCACCCCGGAGCCCTGTGGCTCGAAAGAGAGCGTACCGCCGCGCTTGACGGTGCCCAAGCGGCTTCCGTAGTCCTGGCCCTGGGCCGGCACCTGGGACAGGATGGATCCGATCAGGGTTATTGATATAATCCATCTCTTTAAATTCACAGCTTTCCTCCCTGAGTAGACGGATAGAGCTGGTTTTCCGGTCGCTGCTATTCCAGCCTGCAATTGGTCACTAAGCGCAGACCTGCCATGGCCAGTCTACGTCGGAATTCGGGCTTGGTCAATAGGCCACAGATATCAGGCGCGAGCGCGTATTGGAATTTCCGGCGTCGGCGTCGAGTTTTATTTGGCACAGATACAGGCCCGGCGGCACCAACGCGCCATGGGCGTCGGTGCCGTTCCAGGCAATGGCGGTCTGACCGCTGCGTACGGATTGAGTCGCGGTCCACAGAGTGCGACCGTCTAGCGAGGCAATACGCACCTCAATATCGCGGGCGGCGGTCAATTTGAAGATCGAGAAGTGGATCTGGGTGGCGTCGTTGATGGCGTCGCCGTTGGGGGTAAAGGGATTGGGGGCAATGGCAAAATCCTCAATAGCGGCGCCGGTCACCGGCACGGCGATGGACAGCGTATTGGCCCCTACAGCGTCGTTAGCGTCACCGGCTTCGACACTTTGCCAGGGGGCGGCCAATTCGGTGCCGCCGACGGTGTTGCGGACGGCGGTGCGGAGGGTGGTACCGTTGAGAAAAATTGGTGCCTTGAAGCGCATTTTTACCATGCCACCGGCCCCGGTGACCATACCCCGCTGGCTGCTCGGGAGCTGGTTATAAGAGGCCTGGTTGAGAGAATCGCCGTTGGCGTCAAAGGGGAATTGGGCCCCGTCGCCCAGCAGGATTCGGTAATAGCCAATGGGCCCTTTTTCTTCGGCGGGCAGACTGTCGTAGGCAAGTTGTTGGACCTGCGTCTGGCCGCTTGCGGTGCGGCGGAAAAAACGGATATCGCCCTGCTCTTCCTCTTCGAGGACCCCGTAGCCGGCCCCGGTGAGGGGTTGGCCGTCCTGGGTTACGGGCACCTGGTCGCCTTCAAGGGTGATGCGGTTGAAGAGGCGTTGGGATTGGGGCAGGATATTGATCGTATTGGGCAGGCGGACCCAGATGGAATCGGAGCGGTCCTGGAGCAAGGGCGTCTGGTTGCCGTCGGCATCGGCCAGATCCAGGCCCGTTCCGAGGGGGCGGAAGACCTGGGCCGACTGGCTCGTGGCCGGATCGTGCCCCAGACTCAGGTCGATCAGTTGCAATTGCTGGGAGGCCGGCATGCTCAACAGGATCTCGTCGAAGCCGATGCTGCGGGAGTCGGCCGGCAATTCGATGAAATCGGGTTGGATGAAGACGTCAAAAGTGTCGACCAGCCCCGGGATGGGTACTTCGGCGGGCCATACTTCGCCCACCAGGCGCTGGGCCACCGGGTCGAGCAATTCGATATCAATGGACGATATGGAGGCGGCGGTATTGCGGTCGGAGGTCGTCATTTTGACCTGCAGTTGCATAAACTTGCGCAGCCCCGGGGAGGTGATAAGGTCGCCGGGTTGTTTGTACGCCCGGCTCCAGGGACTCCAACCGCTGGCCGGGACAAAGGTCGTATCGGCCGGGCCTCTGAAGCGCGAGACGAGATTGTCCCAGGCTTCAAAGGTGATTTCCGAGCCTGAATTATCGTAGAAGCTGACGACTTTGCCCAGCAGGTCGCCGGTGCGGGTGCGGATTTCCAGATTGGTCCCCGGCGGGGTGAAGGCTTCCCAGTTAATGGCGCCAAAATTACGCGCCGTCGATAATTCGATCAAGTCCGAGGTCAATACCACCTCGGCGGGATAGGCCTGGGAGAAGATCTGGTATTCGGCGATATTGGGCCCGGTATTGTAACCGCCCCGGCGGCGGGGGTCTACCGAGACGATGCTCATTTCCAAAAAGCGCAATTTGGGCGCCTCGTCGTATTGGTCGAGCAAATTCTCATAGCGGTCGACGCTGTTGTTTTCGCGCGCCCGGGAGCTGATGCGGCGCCATTTGAGCCGGCCGTTGGCATCGAGGGAGCCATCCGAGCCGCGGACGATATAGCCGTCGATAAAGGGCCTGGGGCGCGAGGTGGAAATGCGCATGGAGTCGAGCCAGAAGGTGCCGCCCATATCCACGGTGAGGACACCGCGGTCGATAGTCGGCGAAAATACCAGGTGGAGGAAATTGGTGGTGAAATCGCCGTCAAAGCCGGGGCCCGGGGCGAAGGTGCCGCCGGTCAGGAACAGGCTGCCACCCCCGGCGACCATCCCCAAGCTTATATTGTCGCCCGAGCCCCATACTTCGACATCGGCCAGGCGGGGCCGCTCGCGGATATAGTAGTCCTTGCGGCCCTGGCGTTCGGGGGTGACGCTATTGTAGGATGCCTCGCTCACCGGCTCTTCAAAGCCCTGCAAATCTTGGATGAAATAGACGATATCACCCCGATCGGCAGCGGGTAAGGCAAGCCATTCTTCCTCCGAGATTTTTCGCGCCTGGCCCGCTTTGGTATCGCTGACGACAATGCGGATGGTCTCGATCATGCGTCCGGTCCAGTCGTCAGAGGCCCTGTTCTGCACAAAGCCGAAGCCGAACAGGCGCTGGTCGGCATTGGGGCCGTCGGTGCCGGCGGCGGAGATGAAATCGAGTTTGTCTTCATCCTCCTTAATCGTCCGCTGTTGGCCGGCGACCAGGACGCGAAATTGGCGGAAGGGGTCGCCCGTTTCGGCATCGACAAAATGCAGGATGAGGGAATCGACTGGGACGACCCGTCCTATGTCGACCTCGATCCACCAGTCCTCCAGGGGGGCATTGGGATCGGGCTCCCAATAGGTATTTGGGTCGCCGTCGAGGATATTGGCCGCTTGTTCCGGGTTGGAGCCCACCCGGCTGATACCCGGGCGCAGGAAGTAGGAGTAGAGGACATTATCCCTGCGGTCGACAATGATATTGCCGTAGACGTCCCGGGTCTCGGTGCTGTCGACATTGAGGATGGCGGTTTCGCCCGTCTTGCGGATGAAGCCGTCGAGGGGGCGGGTGAAGGTCTCCAAGTCGTCGAGGATATTGTAGCGGTCGCGGAAAAAGTGGGGTTGGACGCTGCCGTCCGGGCTGAGGTCGACGGCGTGGTCGGGCAACTGCCAATTTTGCCAGTGGGACGCCGAATTGACGGTAATACTGGAGCTGGTGACCCGATGCCCTTTATTGGTCTGGGAGGCGACTGGGTTCCAGGTGCCCCACAATAATAGACTGAGGAGGAGGGCCAGGAGATGCCCAGGATACTTCGAGAGTCCTTTTGGCATAGCGGAATCCTTATGTCTAACGGTATGAATCGCGGCCTTCAGTGAGGTCGATAAGGCGGTCTGCGGGTAAATCCTCCCAGTGTTGCACCAAGCCAGACGGCCAGCGTACTTCGAGGCGATCCACCACCTGGCGCGGGCCCAACCCCAATTGCAGCAGGGGCGCGTTATTTGAACCAAAGCCATAGCCCCTGGCCACCTCGGTATAGACGCGGTGGGGCCCGCTCTGCAGCTGCACCCGGGCTCCAATAGCGTCGCGGTTGCTGGTGGTACCGATCAGGCGCACCTGCAAAAAGTGCCCGGTAGGGCCATCGTTGCGGTACAGGCTGTTGGGCCAGATATCGGCGTCGTAGTGGCCGCCCAAGCCAACGTAGAGGTCGAGATCGCCGTCGCTGTCGAAATCGGCGAAGGTGGCCCCGTGGCCCTTACCCAGATTATCCGTGCCGGAGGCGGCCGAAACATCGGCAAAGGTGCCGTCCCTCCTATTGATGAACAGTGTATTGGCTTCGAGGCGGTACATTTCCGGGCCGCCGTTGGATAGATATATATCGGGATAGCCGTCGTTGTCTAGGTCGCCCACGCCTATGCCCATTGAGCCGAAAGAGCGGGCTAAGCCCGCGGGCCGGGTCATATCGGTGAAGGTGCCGTCGCCTTCGTTGCGGTAGAGGAATGGGCGGTTGGGTTCGTTGGCCCTGCCTTCCACCAGGCTGTTGAGAACATCTTCAAAAGCGCTCATAGTCGAGGCGAACAAATCGAGCTGGCCGTCGTTGTCGTAATCGAAAAAAAAAGCGACATAGCCGCCTTCTACGGGAAATTCAACCCCGGCGCCCCGGGCTCGGTCGGTAAATGCGCCGGTCTTGGAATTGGCGTAGAGCCGATTGGCCTGACCGTTGTTGACCACGTAGAGATCGGGATAGCCGTCGCTGTTGTAGTCGCCAAAGGCGGTGCCGATGGTGCGGTTGGTATCGGCTACGCCGGCGGTCTCGGCAATATCTATAAATGTACCGTTTTTGCGATTGAGCAACAGATTATTTTTGTCGCCGTCGCCGATAACGCCGTTGGCCACATACAAATCGAGGTAGCCGTCGAGATTGTAATCGCCCCAGGTAGCGGTAAAACTGGCCTGGTCGGGAGGCAACCCGGCAACGGCGGCCATATCGGTGAAGCGGTCGCCGTCGTTGCGGTACAGGCTGTTGGGCCCGGTCCCTTCCCAGGCATCGCGGGTGACGAATAGATCGGCGTCGCCGTCGTTGTCGAAATCGGCGGCGGTAGCGCTCCAGCCGCCGCGTTGGTCGTCGAGGCCCCAGGCGGCGGTGATATCGGTGAAATGGCCGCCGTCGTTGCGGTACAGGGCGTTGGCGGTCTGGATACCCACCGAAAACAAGTCGGGATCGCCGTCTAGGTCAACGTCCAACCAGGCGTTGCCGCGGCCCCGGTCGACCTTGCCCACCCCGGTTTGGCTGGCGACATCGACCAGGCGGGGGGAAGCAGCGGGCCTCCCTTGGAATGTGTGGAAGCGGTAACGGCTTTCCAGGTGATCGGGATAACCGCCGTTTTGTTTATAAGCTAAATGCAATAACCACAGAGCCTTGAGGCGTTCGGTGTGACGTTCGATAGAGCGATCGACGGCTTGTCGCAGGAGGGGGATTGCCTGCGGCGCTCGGGCCCATAAAGCGGCGGTACCGCCCAGGAGTGGTATGCGGTAGTCGGTTGTGCCGGGATCGTCCAATTGGTCGGCCAGGGCCAGGGCCGCCTGGTAGGCGCCCGAGCGCAGGGTGGCCTGTAGGATCATTAGTCCGGCGGGCTGGTGCCCGGGGACTTCGTCGAGCACCTGGCCGCACAGGTCCTGGGTCCGGCTTAGGTCCATGGTCGAGGCGGCCTGGAGTCCCAACTGGGCCAATAACAGGCGGGCGTCGAGAGAATTGGGATGGCGCGCTAAGACGGCTTCGGCCAAATCCCGGGCCTGTAGGGCGCGGCCGGTAAAAGCGTGCAGTTGGGCCTGCAGAATCTGCCCTTCGGGCCGCTGGCGGTGCAGGGGCGAAAGACCGTCCAGTTGTGCCTGGGCGGCGCTGGGGCGTCCCTGGTGCAGATAGACCATACCCAGGCGTATCTGTGCCGAACTACTGTCCGGGGCGGCCTGTAGTGCCTGGCGGAAAGATTGCGCCGCCAGGTCCCAGCGGCCGGCGTGGAAATAGGTCATGCCCTGGCGGTACAGGCGATCGCTGGCTGGCAGTTCGGGTTGGCTGCAGGCTCCCAACAGCGACAGGATTAGCAGAGAAATCCCGGCCGGCAGGCTCATTTGTCCCCTGCGGCCAGGCGCTGGCGGGCTCTGGAGTGCTCGGGGCGCAATTGCAAAACCTGCGCAAAGGTCTGGCGGGCGGCCTCGGCCTGGCCTATCTGCTGTAGGGCCAGGCCGAGGCCGTAATGGGCCTCGACATAGGTCGAATCGATGGCGATAGCGCGGTTCAGGTTGTGGCGGGCGGTTTCTGGGCGACCTGTTTCTAGATGGGCCAGGCCCAGCAAATAGTGGCCCTCGCGGTGATCGGGCAGAAGGTCGAGGAGCCGGCGCAGGATGGGGACGGCTGCCTCGGGTTGGCGCTGGGCTAGATGGCTCCGGGCCAACCCGAATAGAGCTCGGTGCGAGTATGGGTCGAAACGCAGGGCTTGGTTAAAGGCCTGGGCTGCCAGGGGCCATTGCTGGCTGGCCAGATGGGCTTCGCCCAATAGACAGTGGACCTCGGGGTCTTCCGGGGCCAGGGCCAAAGCCTGGGCCCCGGTTGCCAAGCTCAAATACGGTTGGCCGCCGTTGATCTGGACGAGGCCCAGGAGCAAATGGGCCTGCAAAAAAGTCGAATCCGCCGCAATGGCTTGTTGCACGGCGGCGGCGGCTTGGCTCCAATCCTGACGTCGGGCGTAGATCTGACCCTGATCGAAATGGCGCTGGCTGCGGGTTAGGCGGTCGAAGGTATTTAGGGCCTGGCGGGCCTGGTCGGTCTGGTCGGCACCGCTATAGGCCTGGTTGAGCAGGTAATACGTCTGTTGGTTGCGCGGTTCCAAGAGCAAGGCCCGTTGCAACAGCGCGCTGGCCCGGTCATAGCGCTGTTGGCGCGTCTGCAGCGCCGCCAGGCCCTGCAGGGCTTCCAGGTGGTTGGGGACCTGGGCGAGGATTTGTCGGAAGGTCTTTTCGGCGCTTTCCAATTGGTCGCTGCGGGCCAGCAAGTCGGCGCGCATGGATAGGGCGGGCAGGAGGGTCGAATCGAGCTGGACAGCCGCGTCCAAGGCCGCAATAGCCCCGGCGAAATCGCTGGTGGCGCGCCGGGTCTCGGCCAGGCGGAAATGGTATTGAGCCTGGTCCGGGTCCAGGTCCAGGGCCCGTTGGTAGCGCTCGGCCGCTTCCAGATAGCGGTGTTGGGCCCGCAAGGATGTGCCCCAGGCAAAGTGGTAGGTAGCCTGCTCGGGTTTGAGTTGGCAGGCCCGGGCAAAGGCGGTGGCGGCGCGGTCGTGCTGGTCGAGACGGGTGTGGGCCAGGCCCAGATTGTAGTGCGCCTCGGCCTGGTCTGGGATTAGGGCGACGGCGGCGGTCAGGCTGTGCAGGGCCTGGGCAGGGCGGCCCTGCTGCAGCAAAAGACCGCCTTGCCGGGCCAGGGTCAGCCCCTGCTGACGTTGGGCGGGGCTGACCCTGGCTTCCGGGGTCTGACTGCAGGCGATGAGCAAAGCCCACAGGAGCGCGATCCGGCCCGCAAAGGGGAGCATAGTCTCAATGCTCCAGCAAGCTATCGGGCAGGGCCTGGGTAAGGGCGTCCTGGAATATTTCTGTCTGGTCGGCGTATTGTGCCTGCACCTGCGCCAGCAAAATGGCCAGGGATTCGCGTTCCAATTCGCTCATTAGCAAGGCCCTGGCCCGGCGGCGGGACGTTTCATAGGGGGTCATGCCCTTTTTTTCCCGGCTGAGGACGCGGAATACCGAATAGCCGTCCTCCACCTGCACTGGACCGACTATTTCCTTGAGCGGGGCGGCGGCGACGGCGGCGACCAGTTTGGGGTTGCGGGCTTTCTGGCGCGGGTGAAAGTGGAAGCGGGCTTGGTTGTCGGCGGCTTTGGGGCGCAAGCTGGAAGAGACCAGGTTTTCAAATAGCGCCCCGGCGACCAGTTGCTCTTTGATCTGTTGGGCCTGTTCCTGGTCGGCCAACAGCAATTCTTCAATCCAGAAGGATTCTTCCTGTTGGAAAAGGTTGGGGTGGCCGTCGTAGTATTGGCGCACGGCCTCCTCGGAGGGCTGCAGGGTGCCGCGAATGCGTTCTTTGCGCAGCGTTTCCAATAGCCATTCCTGGCGGGTAAAACGGCCCAGGCGGTCCATATCGGGGGTGTCGTAGATACCGGCTTGGCGGGCGGCCTGGCTCAGTAACTGGGGCACCAGGACGTAGCGCTCGAGGAGAGCGATGGTCTGGATGCTGTCGGCCAGAGCGCGGACGAGGTTGTGGCGCTGCAGGGCATTGTAGGCATGGCCCAGGCTAAGGGCGCCTTGGGCAAGGGAATACAGGGGATTGGCATTGCCCACCAGAGAGGACGTATCGCGCTTCCGCCCGGCTTCCAGCAAGGCGTTCATGCCCGCCTCTAACAGTCGGGGTTGGTATTGATCCTTGAGCAATTCGATATGTTCGTTGAAAACCCGGCCCGACCGTTGGGTGACAAGGCGGTCTTCGATTAAATGGCGGTATTGCTGGTAGTCGGTGGGGCGCTCCTGGGTGAACTGCACTACGTGCCAGCTCTTGCCAGCGTTGAGCGGGTCGGAGACTTGGCCGGAGCGCAGATCGCGGAAGACGTCGAGGGGAATGTGGAGATAAGGGGCTTTATCGGGGCCGATAAAACCCAATTCGCCGCCGTTTTCGGCCGAGCGTTGGTCAATGGAATGGGTGCGGGCGACAGCGGCAAAGGTCTGGCCGGCGTCGAGGTCGGTCAGAACCGCGTCGAGGGCGTCGCGGTCTTTGACCAGAATGGCGTGGGCCAAACGTTGGCGATCATAGCCTTCGTCGGCGAAATAACGCCGCACGTCCTCTTCGGATACTTTGGCCTTGGCGTCGATTTCAAGGCGGTGATAGACGGCGCGGGCGCGTTGGTCCAATTTTTCTTGGACGGCGGCTGCTAGAGAGAGGGTGTCGAAACCGGCGCTCCCGGCCTCCAACAGCAGCAGGTGGCGGTCGATAAGGGCCTGGACGTAGTGTTGGCGGGCCCCGTCGCCGCTTTCTTCAGGACGCAAGCCCTTGGGCAGGTTTTCGACATATGTGCGCAGGGCTGTGGTGGTGATCTGATGGGGGCCTATTTGCGCCACGGGCGGATTTTGGGGTGAAGTGCAGCCCCACAAGGCGGCGATGGACAAGGATATCAGGACCCTCCAATAAATCATGCTTTCCTCCGATTGGTGCGTTTTTTTGGACTGTATTGTCGTCTGCATTTTGGCCAATGTATAATTGGGCACTCTCAATATACGGGTATGGTATTGCCGACCATACCGGTAAAACTGTCGATCAGCAGCCACAGGCCGCCGACGACGAACTGGCCCAGCACCACGCCCAGGAAAAAGGGCCGGGTGCGCTGGTACATGGCGGGGCCGCCGTATTTGAGCACGATGATCTTGATGAGCCAGGCGAGAAAAATGGAAAACCAGATACTGTTCATCACCCAGCCGGTGCTGACGGCAAAGCCCAGGGGGTGCAGGGGCCACCAGACCAGGGTGTGGCGGGCCACCATCAAGCCGGCCATGACCAGGCCACCGGCTCCGGTCCACAGCCAGCCTACCAAATTGGGGTCGGTGGGGTTGGCCAGTTTCTTGGCGGCGAAGCTGGAGGGGTACTGGGCAAAGCCGGTAAAATATTGGGGGTGCAGATTCAAGGCCCCGTCGCGGTAGGCCAAGTAGAGCATGGTCCAGCAGGAAAAAACCAGACTGATGGCCAGGGCGGCAAGGATGCCCAGCAACAGGCGGCGGTTGCTGGTCTCGCCGGAAAGGCGCAGGGCATTGGCCAGGGGGGCGGTCATAAAGACCAGCAGATCGCCGGCCCAGGCCAGCGTATAGCCGGTGGCGACCATGCCTTTAATGCCCAGGGCAGGGATACCGACGCCCGAAACCACAAAGCCGGCCGGTATCATTTCCGGGGTCACGGTGGGCAGTCCGGCCTCGGAGATCACCCGCGCCAGGCCAATAAAGATGACCAGGGCGGAAAAAATGAAAAAGGGCGTGATCCACAAAGGTATCCCCGATTTATACAACCAGAAGGCCATGCCGATTGTGCCGGCGACAAAGGCGATGAGGGCCTTGCGATAGGAGGTTATTTCGCCGCTGTCGTCGAGACCGTCGGGGCGCCCCAAAACGCGGCGGAAAACACCCCGCAAGTGGGGTCGGGCGGTCCACAGGCCAAATAGCACCAAGACGATCAGGGCGCCCATCATCTGGTGGCCCATAATGGCGCCGATAGGGCCCGAACCGGTCCAGGGGCCTAGCTCCTCGGCATTTTGGATGCCCAAAACGGAAAAGACGCCCTCTTGCAAGAGATGGAAAAGATAGAAGAACCACAGGCTGAAGGCCAGACCCGAATTGATGAAATAGGCAAAGCCGAACATGAGGAAATTGATGCGCAGATTGAGGCTGACGGTGCGGCGGAAGAGTTCGACGCTGGCCTGGAGGTCGATGGGTGAGACATAGTGGAAATAATGGTGCAGGGCATTGACGCTATTGATGAAGAACGGCAGCAGGAAACCGCACCACATGACCGGGTTCTTAAAGAACGGCTTGATCCATTCGCCGCGGCGGTTTTCCTCGACCATGGCCAAGGGCACCTGCACCAGGGGATAGACCAGGCGCTCGTTTTCCACCCACTGGCGCCTGAGGATCACCATGGCGCCGATGAGGGTCATATAGAGAAAGACGAAAAAGAGCAGCCAGCGCAGCAGGGGGGCCGTCCATACGGCCCAGGGAATCTGGGTGGCTCCCGAGGTGCCTTCGTAGAATTCCTTGATCGCCAGCGGATCGTAGACCACCTGCCAGTCGGCGAGGAAAGGGTGGATCAGGTTGACCCAGTCGTTTTCCGGGGTGGCGTAGTAGAAGGTGCCCGTCATCATGGGCAGCAGCATCCCCACCACGCCTCGGGTGGGGATGGCGGTGGCGATCATCATCATGATGAAAATGGTCACCAGTTCGCCGCGCCTGAAGGCCCATTGGCGATGCAGCAGGCGCAGTACCAGGTGCAGTGTGAGCAAGAGGACGAACAACAGGAAGAACGCGGCCGGGGTCGAGGAGCTCAGTCCCAGGCGGGTGCCCTGGACGACCATGCTGCCATAGGGGATACCTACAGCTATGACCAGGCACATCGTAGCGCCGACGAGCAGACTGCGCCAGCTGATATGGGAATCGGCTGGATCCAGGACTGGGCCGGGGGAAGGCGGTGGTGTCGTCGCCTTCATCTTTTTTGCCTACTTTTTTAGGGCGGATCGTGAGCGGTCGGCATCGCGATAGCTGCAAACAGTCTCTAAATAAACAGCAAATGGATCTTCAGGCAATTAAATTCAATCGCGCCCGGGTGCGGCTCTGGGGTGGGCGACTGGCGGGGCTGGCCCTGGGCTTGGGCGGCTTATTGGTCGTTGAGTTGGGGCTCCAGGCTGTGGGAGCCGGCCCCTCTAACCGGCTATTTCTGGCCGGGGCTGACGGCTATAGCATCAACCCGCAGGCGGCGCACCGTTTTTTTCAGCACCAATATGTGCGCCATTCGCCGGTGCAGGAGCGCTTTGCCCTGGACAAGCCGGAGGGCACCTTCCGCGTCTTCGTCCTGGGGGCTTCGACCCTTATCGGTTATCCCAACCCGCCGGCCACCGGATTTCCCCATTTTTTGCAATTGATGTTGGCGGACCGTTTTCCCGGTCGTTCCTTTGAAGTGGTCAATTGCGGTATCACGGCGATCAATTCGTTCTGTCTGCTCGATTTTGTCGATGAGATCCTCCAACACCAGCCCGACCTGGTGCTGGTGTATAGCGGCCACAACGAATTTGTCGGTCCCTACGGGGTTACGACGCCTTTTTTGCGCCTGGGCAACGACCGCGACTGGATTCGTTTTCACATGCGGTTGCAGCGCAGCAAAATCTACTATTTCCTCAAAGAAGGGATATACCGGCTGCAGCGCTGGATTGGACCGGCCGCCGATAGCCCGGCTTTCGGACCCGTGCTGGTGCAGCAAGAAGTGTATCCCAGCAGTCCCGAGCATCGGATTACCGAGGCCAATTACCGGGCCAATCTCGAAGAGCTGACCTTCAAGATCCAGGCCCGGGGCGTGCCGGTGGCGTTGGCGACGTTGGCGGCCAATCTAGCCGGCTACCACCCGCTGCGCTCCCAGGCGCCGCACCCGCAAGGGGCCAAGTCCTTAGATATTGGCCAGCACCGGGATCTGCTCCGGGCCTACCCGCATCACGCTGGGGTCCACTTTGCTGCCGGGCGCGCTTTCTTGGCGGCTGGGGCGGCGGATACGGCGCGGGCGTTGCTGGGTCGGGCGCGGGACTTGGACGGTATTCATTTTCGCGCCTGTGCCCCCTTTAATCGCATTATCCGGGAGGTCGCCGCCGAGAGCGGGGCGTTGTTGGTGGATGCCGAAGGCCTGTTCGACCGGGCCGCTGCCGGTGGCGTGGTGGGCGATAAGCTGATGACAGACTATTTGCACCCTACAGTAGAAGGGCATTTTCTGTTGGCCGGGGAAATCGTCAAAGCAATGCCGCAAAGCCTGGGACTGACTGGGGTTGATCTGGGTGAGTTGGCCTCTTTTGACCAATACTGCCAACGTCTCGGCTATACCCTCCAGGAGCAGGTCCACTACCGCAACGATCTAATCTTATTATTGTCCAGCCTGCCTTATGAAGAGCGGCCCCCGGTGTTGGAAGGACGTCTGGCCGTCCTGATACAGCGGCAATTGAGCCAGGTGCTGAAATTGAGCTACGCCGAGATCATCCACTTTGCCCGGCGCGGCGGCTTCGATTTTTTGCAGCGCACGATAGACCAATTGTCGCCGGTATTACAGGGCGGATTGAGTTACCAGCTGCAGCAGGTGGTCAAGCCGTTGGGGTTGGAAAAGGGACTGGATACCCCTAATCCAGGTCCTGCAAAAATTGTTGGACCTGGGCGGTGAATTCGGCGGTTATGGAGTCGGTGGGCAATACCTCAAAGACAAGTTTGCTTATTTGTCCGTGGGCTTCCAGCCTCAGGTCGGCGCCGGATTCATCGAACCAGAGTTGACCCTGGTCAAAGAGGCGGTAGTGGCGGTCGCCTTCGGTTCCCATCCCTTTAAAGACCAACTTGTGGAATTGCTGGGCTTTGCGGTCAACATGGAGCCAGTGGTATACCTGGCCGGGCGGCGTGTCTTGGGGCAAGCCGTCTATTCTGGCTTCGACGACGTAGGCGGCCGGTGACGAGAAATAGTACAAAAAAGACAATTCGAGGGGATGGGACATAGGGCGCTCCGAAAAAGGTGGGTAGGCGGCGAGGGAACTGGGCGCTATTGCACCGCCCTGAGTTTAGGACGTTTGGCCGCGCAAATCCCGCGCTTGTTGGGCCAAATCGAGCACATAGCGCTGGGCCTGGCGATACTGTTCTAGACGATCGGGGTCCTCTTCGTCTTTGGCCCGGCAGGGAATGCGGAAGGACCACTGCAGGGCCGCATGCGCCGCGAAGCTGAGAAGAATATCGTTGTAGCTGCCTTGCCAGCCGGTTTGGCGCAGACCGGCGTGATATTCAGTCAATACCGATTCTTGCAACGCCCCAATCTGGGCCGGGGGAAATCCTTCGAAAACCAGGGCTTCGCCAATCAGGTCGCCGATATCCTCGCCAATGGCGCCCGGTCCGGCGCAGTCCCAGTCGATGGCGCAGGTCCGCGCAGTGCCTTGGACGAATAGATTGGCGGGGTTAAAATCGCGGTGGCACAGGGTGCGGGGGAAACTCTCGGCGATATCGAGAAAATCGTCGCGCTGGTGCCAAAGGCGCAGGGTGTCTTCGATAAGGTCTGCTGGAAAGACGCCGTTGGTCTGCTGGCGGCTGGATTCGAGCCAGACGAAGGCCTGGGTGCCCCAATCGGCCAGGGTTCTTGCCAGCCACCGGCGCGTGCCCAACCAGGGCTCGTCCGGCAGCGCCTGGTCGGTCAGATAGCGGCCTTGCAGGTGGGCCAGGCAACGGGCCGCGGTACTGTAGTCGTCAATGGTCATCGCCGAGCCGGTACTGCCTTCCACTGTTTCCAGCCACAGCCATATTTCGCCGTCGTCTTGTTGGCTCGCCTTGTAACAGGTGGGTACGTGCAGAGACGGGGGCCAGGTGGCGAAAAAGTCAGATTGGTAGAGCCGCAGCTCGCGGCGCCAGCATTCGGGGTCGCCCCACCGGGTCCAGGGGCGCTGGATTTTGACGACCAGGGACCAGGGCCTACTGGCCGTTGTGGCCGTGCGCGCTTGGCCTTCGAGGAGATGGACTTCGCCGACGGTGCCGCCCTGCAATTCCCGCTGTTGCCAGTCGAGCACGGCCGCGGTTTTGTCGCCCAGGGCTTGGGCGACTACTGGGGTCAAATCCGATTGTTCTATTTTTCTCAAGAGCAACTCTTTTCGAGGAGGTGGGTCAGGTGAGCTTCGATGGCCTACGAAAATCTAGATGGCCAATAACAGTATCAAGCTAAAAATTCGCTAAGTCCCGGCGGCGAACAATTCCTCGCCGTAGACGAAATTGAGCGGCACGCCGCCGGTGTGGACAAAGACCACGTCTGAAGCGCTGGGGATGAGGCCGCGGCGGATATAATCGACCAGTCCGGCGAAGGCCTTGCCGGTATAGGTCGGGTCGACCAGAATCCCCTCGGTACGGGCCAATAGGAGGATGGCCTGGTGGGTGCGGTCGTCCACAACGCCAAAACCGGGGCCGACATAATCGCCTTCGACGTGGATATGGGCCGGGTTGGGATCGCAGCTGAGGCCAATGAGCTGGGCGGTATTTTGGGCCCGCTGCACCACCTGCTGCGGAGCGGCATCTGTATTGGCGGGGCGGCTCTGGGGCAGACCGACGAAATGGGGCGCCTGGTCTAGCAGATTGAAGCCGGCGACCAGACCGGAAAGGCTGGTGCCGCCCGAGCTGATGAAAATGTGGCCCAGGTCGACCTCTTGGGCGCGGCATTGGGCGTCCAACTCCAGGGCGGTCTGGATATAGGAGACGGCGGCGGGTGGGCCCGGCACTTGGGCGGGGGTATAGCCAGCCTGGCGCAGGTCTTCCAGGGCCGCTGCAATGGCCTGGCCGATATCGTCGCGCCGGGCCATGCGGACTTCGGCGCCAAAGAGGTGATTGAGCAGATAATTGCCGTTGACCGGCTGGCTGCGGCCCATGGGAGTATCGTCCTGGCGCAGGACGACGACGCCTTTGAGGCCCTGTTTGGCGACGGCGGCGGCGAATTGGCGGCAGTGGTTGGATTGCACCACGGCGCTGATAACGGCGGCATTGCAGCCCCGATCCACCACTTCTCCCAAGGTAAATTCGAGATAGCGCGATTTGTTGCCGCCCAGGGCCAAACCGGTGAGGTCGTCGCGTTTAATAAAGATGCGAGGGCCGCCCAATTCGGCGGTCAGGCGGGGGCAAAAATGCAGCGGCGTCGGCAAATCGATAAGGTCCAGGCGGGGCTGGCGGTCGATGGCGCGTTGGATGGCGGCGGCGTCCATGATTGGGCTCCAGGGGCGAAAGGGCTTGGGATAGGAATGGTAGATCACCTGGTTGACAGGGACAGGACCCAACAGCCGGGCACGGCGTTGACCTGGATTGGGCGGATGGGCGATGTTCTCTGGCTATTGCTGGCGCCAGGGCTTTTGCTCTACCACAGGCAGGCAACAAGATACCCACGACGGCTTTCTACCTCAACCGCAAAATCTGCTCTGAGAAAATTTTACCAGGAGATGAATATCCATGAACCAGCCCCCCACCGACGGCGTCCGCCTCGACGCCGAAGCACTGCGGCAATTAGTCGCCGATATTTTCCAGGCCGTATCCGTACCCCGGGAGCAGGCGCGCCTTATCGCCGGGTTGATGGTGGAAACCGATTTGCGCGGTGTGGTCAGCCACGGTGTCCTGCAAATGGAGCGCTATGTCGGCGATTTTCGCGCCGGCCGCGTCAATCCAAAACCGGCTATCCAAGTGCTGCGAGAAGGGCCGGGTAGTCTGGCTCTCAACGGCGACGGCGGGCTGGGTATTGTCGTGGCTACCCAGGCTATGGAGACGGTGTTGGACAAAGCCGCCGAATTGGGCACGGCGGCGGCTACTACCACCTACCACGGTCATATCGGCAGTGCCGGCAAATACGTCGGTATGGCGCTGCGGCGCAATATGCTGGGAATAGCTTTTTCGGGCCGTAATGCAGCGTCCAAATACAAGTCGGAGAATACGGTGCTGGGGTCCATTCAGGGCAGTCCGCCCATGGCCATGGGCGCCCCCGCCGGACCCGGACAGCCCGACTTTATGCTCGATATGGCCACGGGGATGCCGGGGGGGATCGATTTTGAGCAGGCCCCGGCGCTGTTTTTTCGCGGTCTGGGGCTGGCCCATGCGGCCAATATATTCAGCGGCACACTGGGAGGGCAGATGTTGGACCAGTTCGAGCGGGCCAGTATTCAGTATGAACGCGCCGATCAGTCGGGTTTTTTCGCCGCCTTTGCCATTGACCATTTTGTTCCGGTGGACGCCTTCAAGGCCGATATGGACCACTTAATGGCAGAGGTGGCCGGCATGCAGCCCTTGCCCGGCCAGGAATATGCCGACTTGCCCGGCGGACCCGAATGGCGACGGCAGCGACAATACGAGGCCGAAGGAGTGCCAATCACGGGAGAGGCACAGCGGGTGCTGGGGGAATTGGCCGCGGAATTTGGCTTGGGGGTGCCGTGGTAATAGCGGTAATCGCGGTTACGGCCCCCACTGCAGGCATACCGGCGCCCCCACGTCCAGAGTATGGCCGGTGGGACTGAGGGCGCCGCTGGTCGGGTCAATGCGGAAACTGACGACCGAATTGCTGCGCTGGTTGGCTACCAACAGGAAGGCGCCGGACGGGTCAATGGTGAAATTACGCGGCCAGTGGCCCAGGGTAGAGGCGTGTCCTTGCGCTGTTAGCAGACCGGTCTGTGCATCTACAGAAAACACGGCGATGGAATCGTGGCCGCGGTTGGAGGCGTAGAGGAAGCGGCCGTCGGGGCGCAGATGGATATCGGCGCCGTAGCTGGTTTCGGCGTAGCTGGCGGGCAGGGCCGATACGGTCTGCAGGGCTTGCAGGGCGCCGCTGTCCGGATCGTAGGACAGGGCGGTGACACTGGAGTCGAATTCGTTGACCACGTAGGCGAAGCGGCCGTTGGGATGAAAGGTAAAATGGCGCGGTCCGGCGCCCGGGCTCAGGGCCACCCAAGGGGTGGTCGGATGGGGGTCGAGGCGGCCCTGGTCGCGGTCCAAATGGTAGGCCAATACTTTGTCGAGGCCCAGATCGGCGGCAAAGATAAAGCGGCCCGCCGCATCGGGCATAACGCAATGGGCGTGGGGGCCACGCTGGCGGCGGGGGTCGGCTCCCTGGCCTTGGTGCTGGACCACGTGGGTGGCCGCTTTCAGGGGGCCCTCGGCGGTGAGGGGCAGCAAGGCCAGGGAGCCGCCGCCGTAATTGGCCACCGCCACCCACTGGCCGCTGGGATCGACGCTGAGGTGACAGGGTCCGCCGCCGTGGGTCGACTGGCTGTTGAGCAGGGTCAGGGCGCCGCTGGGGCCGTCAATGGCGAAGGCGCTGACCGAGCCGCCGCCGGCTTCGCCCACGGCATAGAGGAAAGAGCCGCCAGGGTGCAGGGCTAGGAAGGAAGGGTTGGTCGCCGGGGCCGCCAGGGTCAGATCGGTCATGGCGCCGTTTTCCAGATTGAGACGGCCGTGGTAAATGCCCTCGCTGGAGCCGTTGGTATAGGTGCCGATGAAAAGGCCTAGGCTAGTAGGTTCTTTGCACCAGAGGGAGCCGGGCAGGGCCAGGCCCAGGGTTGTGGCGCCGAGACCGCGTATGAAGCGGCGGCGACTAAGGGGTATAAGGGCCATTTAGCCTCCTGCTTTTTTAACGGTCCAGCCGCGTTTTTTCAATTCGTCGACCAGCAAATCGCGGTGGTCGCCCTGAATTTCGACGACGCCGTCTTTGATGGTGCCGCCGGTGCCGCACTGTTGTTTGAGCTGGCGGCTCAAGTCCTTCAATTCGGTGCCTTCCAGCGGGATGCCGGTGATTAAGGTGACGCCTTTGCCCTTGCGGCCTTTGGTCTGCCGTGCCACGCGCACGACGCCGTCGTTGGGAGGGGCGTTGCTTTGCTGGACTTTGCCTTTTTTCTTGCGGCAGGTACAGCGGCCCGCCGAGCGGCCGCAGTCGGCACAGACGCGGCCTGTATCGGTGGAATAGACCAGGGCGCTATTGCGGTTTTTTTGCATGATTTTTCTTTCTTGGGCGGTCAATTCTGGACCAGGTGGCGACACAGGTCCTGGCCGCGCCGGGAGAGGCGTTGGTAGTGTTTTTGCGGCAGCACCTTATTTTCGGCGGCGCGGCGCCAGGGGGCGTGGTAGCCGACACCGGTCATGGGGCGTTTTTGGTCCGATTTATTGGCCGTGCCGCCGTGCCAGCAGCGCACATCGCGGATAATGGCGGTATTGGCCGGGGCGCACAGGTGATTGCCGCGCATCCACTCGGGCTCTTCCTCTAAGGAGGGGATAGCGGCCGGCGAGCGATGGGTGCCCGGGATAAAGCGGATGGCGCCGTTTTCGACGGTGAAATCGACCATGGTGAAATTGACTACGATCAAGGGGGCTGGCGGGGTCATATGGTTGCAGACGCCCCAGGGGTCGGCGAAAAAATCGCGTATATCGGCGTGCAGATGCTGGATTTGTGCCCCGGGCAGCGAATAGTCGCCGCCGGCCCCGGTGCAGGTATAATCGTCGCTGTCCCAGATGGCGTCGACGACGGGGAGGATGGTCGGCAGATCGACCAGGAGGCACCAGCCCCAATTGTGCAATTGGTTGCCGAAGGAGTGGCGCGCGTGGCCGCGGTTCATGCCTTTGAGACCGAATTCGTCCTCCTGTTGCTGCATGACCTGTTGAGCGTCGGCCTCGACGGCGGCGAACTGCTCTTGGGTGAGGGGATTTTCAATACAGACGAAGCCGTCGCGGTGGAAGAGGGTCGCGGCTTGTTCGACATCGGCGGGAGAGAGAATTTCTACATTGAGCATTGCTTGCCTTTGCGGTTGTCGGTTATTTCACTATTCGACAATGTACGGGTGTTCTTCCACAGGGACCACTGACCGAGGAGAAAGGTATGCAATTTACCGGTATTTGTCTGGTTTCTCAGCAGGTAGGGGCCATGCGCGCTTTTTATCGGGCTATCTTGCAGAGCGAGCCCAGCGGCGACGACCACTGGTGGGTCGATTTTGGCGACGTACCGGGCGGCCATTTTTCTATCTTCAATGCCCAGGGCATGGAGGATATGGCGCCGGGATCTATGAAGGGGGCGGGGGCAGGCGGTTATACGGTCGAATTCCAGGTGGATGATGTCGATGCTGAGTACACGCGTTTGCAGGCGTTGGGCGTGGAGATTGTCAAGCCGCCGACGACGCAGACGTGGGGGCGGCGCTCGCTGTGGTTTCGCGATCCGGACGGCAATATCGTCAATTTTTATGTCGAGGCGCCGGGGGAGAGGTAGAGGATATGGCCAGGGTCGATTCTGGACAGATCGTGCGGAGGTATTTCGAGCGCTTGCCCATGGAGGAATCCGTGTGGTGAAATATAGCTATATGCTACTGACATTCTTGTTGCAAGCCTGTGGCGGCGGCGAAAATCCCGTCGCCGAGCAGCCTGCCGAGACTGCTCCGCTAGAGGCGGAAGAAACGGCGGGGATTCAATTTATAGGCGATCCTTTTTTGACCGGTGAATTTTATGCGGCACAACACGGTCGCGAGTTGAGTTATGCCAAGAATGTATGGGATATGCAAGTATGGGACGGCAAGATCTATCTGGGCCACGGCAACAGTAATAATACTGGACCAGCCACCGGCGTGGCGCCCATGTCTGTGGTCTACTACGATCCACAGGGTGGGGTTTTCGAGACGGAATTTACTACCAACGAATGCCAGATCGATCGCTACCGGGTCATAGACGGACACCTGTATATTCCCGGCCACGATCCCCGCGCCGTATCCTTTGATTTGGGCAATTTTTATCGCCTCGATGCGGCTGGATGGGTAAAGGTCCGGACGATTCCTTTTGGTGCCCATACCTACGATATTTTCGGCTTTGACGATGCCCTCTTTGTCGCTGAAGGCACGGCCAACGGGGACGGGGCGACGGTGTCCCGTTCGCTGGATGGGGGGATGACCTGGGACAGTTTCCAACTAGTAGAGGATTTCACCACCCAGGCCTACGAGTTATTTACCCTCAACAACAATTTATACGTATCGACCTTTGGCGGCTCGGTGCACCGCTACAGCAAATTCGGTTTTTTCACACCGGTCAACGCCCGTTTTATTCCCGATGCCGAATTCGCGGTCAACGCGCGGATGATCCGTACCGTCCTATTTGACGAAACACTGCTGTATATTGGCGCCGACCGACAAGGGGCGCACCAATGGACGCCCATCCGGGCCTATCGGGCCCCCTCGGTCAACCAAATTCAAGAGTTGGCCATTCCGGCGGCGGATTTGCCCTATGATATCCTGGTCCGCCACGGGCGCACTTTCCTGCTGACCAACCGCCGCGTCAGTTCGGGGTACCGCCTTGTTATTTACGAGTCCGCCGATCTGGAGTCGTGGGGCGTTATTGCGGAATACGATATTCCCTCCTTTGCGCGTTCATTCGAATATCACGATGGCTGCTTTTATGTAGGTTTGGGCACGGATCAGCAGGCATTGAATCCAGCAAGTGGATCTATCTACCGGATCGTATTCTGAACTAAAAACCCTGAACTAAACGTTAAAAGCCATTTGCTGATTTCAATTATTAATTCTATAATAATTATAACTATTAATTTTATAATAAAAATGGATTTATTGCATGCTTCTGGTATTCATTGGCTTCCTAATCGCCACTCCCTTGACGGCTCAAAGCCGTGTTGAAATAATGGCCAGCGGCCCCCATTATTTGCGCCTGGTGTGTCGCGGTGAGCCGGCCGATCTGGCCCTGGCCGCCAGCCAAGTCTGGTTGTTGGGGGCGCCGTTGGAGGGAGAGGCGGATTGGCAGGTGGTAGAAGCGCGGGTGGCCCGTCGAATACCCTGGGGCCAGGTGGAAGAGGCGTTGGAAGATTTGCCGGTCGACGGTCCGGCGCAGTGGGCGGACGGTGGCCATGTGCGGGGGCAGCGAATGCTGGAAATCAGCTTTCCACCGCAACGCCGCGGCGACGAATTGCTGGTCTATGACCGGGTCGTGGTCGAAGTGCGCTTTTCCAGCGGCTCGTCCAGGGCACTGCCATCGACAGCGGCCGATCCTTGGGGCGAAACCTATCTGCGGGAGATCTTGCTCAATTACCAGCAGGCCCGTCCCTGGCGTCAGGCGCGGCGCCCAGGGCGGGGCAAGCGCGCTGCAGGGCTGGATCATGCCGGGCAAATACGCTTAGTCGTGCGCGGCGAGGGCATCTATCGCCTCACCGGCGCCGATCTAGTGGCGGCCGGGGTTGCTTTGGAATCGGTCGATCCCGATGCCCTGCGACTGTATTACGGCGGTGGGGCGATTTTGCCCGAGGGCGAGGCGGTTAGCCCGCCCATGGCCGAACGCCGCCAAAAGGCCATTCTCGTGGAATACGGCGGCGATGGCCACTTTGATGCGAGTGACCAAATATTGTTTTATGCAGAGGCGGCGCAACAGTGGGTCTACGACGCCGGATCGGGGACCTACCAGTATCGCCGCAATCCCTATACCGAGGAGAATATCTATTGGTTGGGTTGGAACGGGGCCAGTGGTCAGCGGGTGGAAGAGGTGGACGGGCGGCCTGGTGATGAGGGGCGGGTCGTTGCCACGTACCGTCAACGGTTGCATCAGGAAAGCGATAATTCTATCGCTATCTTGAGTTCCACCATTCCCTCGGGATACGAATGGTATTGGGAGACCTTCCAGGGCAATGCGCGCAATTTCGCCACCGTGATACAGGACGCCGCCCCCGGACCGGTGGATATCCGCCTGCGCTTCTGGGGCCATACCGACACCCGGCACCGCTTTCAGCTTAAGTGGAACGAAGAGGAGAGGGCGGAATTGGCCTTTGATGGACCCCGAGCCCGGACGCTGCATGTGCGGGTGCCGGAAGGGGCGCAGGAGGGCGTCAATTTACTTGGGCTGGTGCATCTGGACGACCGCGCCACACGGCTGGATTGGTATCAATTGGAATACGAGCGCAGCTTGCGGGCCCAGCGTGGCGAATTGGTGTTTGATGCGCCCGCAGGGGAAGGGCGGGCGCAATTTCGCTTGCAGGGTTTTTCGGCGCGGCCCCGGTTGTTCCGCGTTGGGAGGGCGGGGACGACGGAGATCGTCGATTTTGATTTTGACGGGGCGGCGGGGACGGTTGTCTTTGCCGACAGCCTGGGGTCTGTGCCGGCGCGCTATTGGGCTTTGGAAGCAGACCGTTGGCAGCGCCCGGCTGGCCTCGAATTGGCTGCGCCGGCCGATCTGCTGGATCCGGCCGGAGGGGCCGACTATCTAGTCATCAGCCATGCCGACTTTATGCCGGCGGCGCAGCGCTTGGCCCAATGGCGGGGGCAGGACGACCGCTTTGGCCGGCCCCTGGTCAGCCGGGCGATCGATGTGCAGGCTATCTACGACGAATTTTCCGGTGGCCGGCTCGATCCGGCGGCGATTCGCAATTTTCTCCAGTACGCCTACCAAAATTGGCAGCGGGCGCCTTTCTTTGTCGCGCTGATGGGCGATGGAACCTACGATTACAAGAACCGCGGCGGTCTTGGAGGGCGCGTTTTTATTCCGGCCTACCAGGACGGCGATAGCACCTACGACGAATGGTATGTGCGCCTGGCCGGCGGCGATAGCCGGCCCGATATGGCGATTGGTCGCCTGAGCGTGCAGAATTTGGCCGAGGCTACGGCGGTGGTCGACAAGATCCTGGCGTACGACCAGGCGCCCGAGATAGGACCCTGGCAGGGGCGGGTACTGCTGGTGGCCGACGATATCGTCCATCCACAGTGGCCCACTCGGGTGGAATCCTATTTCGTCCAGGATGCCGAACGCTTGCAGCAAACCGGGCTATTGCCCGCAGGGTTGGACGTGGTCAAGCATTATATCGGCGGCTTTGCCCTGGAGGGGCGGGAAAAACCGGCGGCCCGGGCCGAATTCATCCGCCTCTTTAACGAAGGGGCGTTGCTGCTGACCTACTTAGGCCACGGCAACCCGGATGTCTTTGCCCACGAGCAATTATTCGTGCTGTCGCGCGACCAGGGCGAATTGGCCAATGAAGGGCGCTTGCCGTTGGTATTTACCGCCGCCAGCCAGGTGGGGGTATTCGACGATCCAGGGCGCGATTCCATTCCCGAGGCGTTGCTCAAAATGCGGCACGGGGGCGTTATTGGCATGATCTCGGCTACCCGTATTGGCTATCACCGCAGCAATGTCGCCTTGGCGGTCCGGTTTCATCGCCAGCTATTTGCCTCGGGGCGCTCGCACGTGCCGGCGGGGTTGGCCTTGATGGAGGCCAAGCAGCAGGTGGCCACTGACGAGCAGGGCCCGTACGGACGCCGCAATATTCAACGCTATTCGCTTTTCGGCGACCCGGCCCAGCGCTTGGCGCAGCCGCGCTATGGCATTGTCCTGGAGGTGGCCGATACACTGCAGGCTTTGGCCGAAGTGCCGGTGCGCGGGGTTGTCGTCGACGCTTTTGGACAGGTGCAAAAAGACTATCAGGGGCAGGTGCGGGTGCAGGCTTTTGATTCGTCGGTGCCGGCCAAGCTGGAGGGCTTTCCCTATATCCAGGTAGGGGCGCCGTTATTTCGCGGCCTGTATCCGGTGCAAGAGGGGCGTTTCGAGGTGCTTTTCCGGGTGCCCAAGGATATCAACTATCAAAGTTTTGACGGGCGCCTCAGTGCCTATGCCTGGACAGCGGCGGGCCAGGCGGGGTTTGGTTCGGTGGAGGGATTGGTGCTGGCCGGGACGGCTCCTGGGGTGGCGGCGGATATAGAGGGGCCGCAGATAGAGGTTGGTGTTGTCGGTAGGCCGTCTTTTCGCAGCGGCGATCAATTGCCGTCCAAGTCGATATTGCAGGTGCTGTTGAGCGACCCTTCGGGTATCAATATAACGGGGGAGACCGGACACGAGATAGAGTTGGAATTAGCCGGGGCGGTCTATAAATTGACCCGTTCTTTCGTCAGTCACCAGGGTGATTACCGGCACGGAGTAGCGGAATTTCCTGTGCCCGATTTGGCGCCGGGGACGTATCGATTGAGCTTGAAAGCCTGGGATTCGTTCAATAATTCGGCGCGGGCGGAGGTGGAGGTGCGGATTGCCCGGGATAAGGGCGGGCTGCTGTCCGATGTGCTGTTCTATCCCAATCCCATGGCCGACGAGGGCCATTTTACCTATCAGTTGGCCGAGGCCGTGCCGGAAGTGAGTATCCGCGTTTTTTCGCTGGGGGGCCGGTTGGTGGCGCATGTGCAAGGGGCGGGCCAGGTCGGTTATAATCAGGTGGCTTGGCGGCCCGGGGCTGAGTTGGCCAATGGCGCTTATCTATACCGGGTCGAGGTGTCGGGGCGGGGTGGGGAAACGGCGGTAGTGCAGGTGGTGCGTTGACTAGAGCAAAGGAACGGGTCCACAACGGCAACGTAAATTGCCGTTGTGGACCCGTTTGCCCGGGATGGCTCGGGGCCAGAATGAATCCCGAGCCGTTTTTACAGGGCGTCTATAAGAGCGTTAAAGGTGGCGCTGGGGCGCATGGCCGCAGCAGTCTTGGCCGCGTCGGTGCGGTAGTAACCGCCCAGATCGACCGGCTCGCCCTGGGCCGTGAGGAGTTCGTCGGCAATGGTGGCCTCATTGGCGGTCAGGTCGGCGGCCACGGGCGCAAAGTGGGCCTTGAGATCGGGGTCCTGGTCCTGGGCGGCCAGAGCCTGGGCCCAGTACAGGGCCAAATAGAAGCAGCTGCCCCGGTTGTCGATTTCGTTGACTTTGCGCGACGGTGATCGGGCGTTTTCCAGGTATGTGCTGATCGCCCGGTCTAAGGTCTGGGCCAGCAGCGCCGCCTTGTCGTTGCCGGTATTGGCGGCAATCATCTCCAGCGCCGGGACCAAGGCCGAATACTCCCCCAGCGAGTCCCAACGCAGGTGGCCTTCCTCGACAAATTGCTGCACGTGTTTGGGGGCTGAGCCGCCGGCGCCGGTTTCGAATAGACCGCCGCCGTTCATCAGCGGCACAATCGACAACATGCGGGCGCTGGTGCCCAATTCGAGAATGGGGAATAGGTCGGTCAGGTAGTCGCGCAGGACATTGCCGGTAACCGAGATGGTATCCTCGCCGCGGCGGATGCGCGCCAGCGAAAAGCGCATTGCCTCTACCGGTGCCAAAATGCGTATATCGAGGCCGGCGGTATCGTGCTGGGGCAGGTACTGTTCGATTTTGGCGATTATTTCGGCGTCGTGGCCGCGTTCGGGGTTGAGCCAGAATAGGGCCGGGGTGGCCGATGCTTTGGCGCGGGCCACGGCGAGGCGCACCCAGTCCTGGATGGCGGCGTCCTTGGTCTGGCACATGCGGAAGATATCGCCGGATTCCACCTGCTGTTCCAAGAGCACGGCGCCGCCTGCGTCAACAACGCGAATATGGCCGGCGGCCGGGGCGGTAAAGGTCTTGTCGTGGGAGCCGTATTCCTCGGCTTTTTGCGCCATCAATCCGACGTTGGCGACACTGCCCATGGTGGCCGGGTCGAATTGGCCGTGCCGTTGGCAATCCTCGATGATGGCCTGGTACATGGTGGCGTAGCAGCGGTCGGGAATAAGGGCGACGGTATCCTGGAGCTGGTCGTCGTTATTCCACATTTTGCCGCCGTCGCGGACGATATTGGGCACCGAGGCGTCAATGATGACATCGCTGGGGACGTGTAGGTTGGTGATGCCCCGGCGCGAGTCGACCATGGCCAGGGCCGGACGATTTTTGTAGACGGCGGCTAGATCGGCTTCGACGGCGGCTTTCTGGTCGGCGGGCAGGCGCTCGAGTTTGTCGAGGACATCGGCCAGGCCGTTGTTGACATTGGCGCCTACTTCCGCGAGGAGGTCGGCGTGTTTTTCCAGGGCCGGGCCGAAGAATACTGAAACACAGTGGCCAAACATGATGGGGTCTGAGACCTTCATCATGGTTGCTTTGAGGTGCAAGGACAGCAGGGTGCCATCGGCTTTGGCGGCATCGATTTGGGCGGCGAAAAAGGCGCGCAGGGCGGTCACATTCATCACCGAGGTATCGATGACTTCGCCGGCGGTTAGGGCAATGCCGTCTTTAAGGGTAGTCGCCGCCCCATCTGCAGGAACGAATTGGAGGTGGACGGTGCCGGCGTTTTCTACTGTCAGCGATTTCTCGTTGGCAAAGAAGTCTTTGTCCGCCATGTGGGCGACGCGGGTTTTGGAGCCTGCCGCGGGCCAGTCCTGCATCATTTTATGGGGGTGCTGCTGGGCGAATTTCTTCACCGAGGCGGCGGCCCGGCGGTCGGAATTGCCCTCGCGCAGTACCGGGTTGACGGCGGAGCCGAGGACGGCGGCAAAGCGGGCCTGCAGGGCCTGGTCGGCCTCGTTGTTGATTTCCTCGGGGTAATCGGGAATGGCGTAGCCCTGCCCCTGCAATTCGGCGATGGCGTCCTGCAATTGCGGGATCGAGGCGCTGATATTGGGCAATTTGACGATATTGGCTGCCGGCGTTTTGGCCAATTCGCCCAGTTGTGCCAGGCAATCGGGGATTTGTTGTTGGGGGGGCAGGAACTCGGGGAAATTGGCTATTATGCGGCCAGCCAGCGAAATATCGCTGGTTTCGACGGCAATGCCGGAGTCTCGGGTAAAGGCTTCGACGATGGGCAAGAAGGCGTAGGTGGCCAGGGACGGGGCTTCGTCGACCTTGGTCCAGGTGATGGTCGCTGTGGTCATAGAATATCCTTTGGGCAAATAGAGACGGTCTTTTTAGTAAGGTCTAGTATATCCCACAGTAGCCGTGGCAGCAAGGGTTTGGGGAGATGGGGGAAGTTGACTGGGGACGGGTATTTTGCTTAAATGGAGCCAGGGTGGCGAATGGGTCGCCAGCCCGGCAAAGGACCGGACAGGCCGTCAACGGTTCGGATAGCCGAGGAGAGAAGCAAATGGGGCAGAGTCGCGCAGGGGAGGAAGCGGTGCCGGCGGGCCGGTTGGATGGATTATTGCGCCCCGAAGTAGTGGCCGCCTTTGATCGATCCTTTTTCGAGCGCGAGGGCTATTGGGTGTGGGAAGGGGTGCTGACGGAGGCGGGGCGCCGGCGGTGGACGGCCAGTCTGCAACGGCTGCAGCAAATGAACGACGGGGCGGTAGTGGAGACCGATTGGGGGAGCATTGATTTTGCCGGGCGCGGTTTGCTCAGCCCCGATCCCGTAAAAATAACCCCGGCTGCCCTGCGCGGCTATTGCGGTGGTTCAGAGCAAATGAAGTTTTTGCCACCCGATTTGCGGACCTATATGTATCAACGGGGGCTGCTGGGGCCGGCGCCGAGTCTGGTGGTGCCGGGGGCGCAAGCGGAGGGGATTTTCCCCGAGTATTTTCCCGGGGCGTACGACAATTTTATCCTCGATGCGACCACCGCCCATCCGCAAATGATGGAGCTGTTGGGCAAGGTCTTGGGGCCGCGTTTTATTATCGACCACGTGCTCATGCTCAACCGGGCTCCGGGTACGGGCGGGCGGCGCTGGCACGGCCACCCCTATTTGGACGGGCAATACGAGGTCGAGGATCCCATTGGTACGGGACACGCCCTGAGCAAAGATTTCTTGCCGCAGCAATGTGTCCGGACCCTGTGTTATCCGGAGGGGGCCAGCTGCGAGGAAGGCGGCGAATTTGCCGTTATCCCCGGGGCCCATCTCTATCGCATTCCCTACAAATGGTCGACGGCCCGGCCCGACGGCGACGAGGCCATGGAGGCCGGCTGGATGCAGGGCAAGATCCACGCCTTTACCGGTGCGCCGCTGCAGATCCGTCGTTTTGATGTGCCGCCGGGGAGTATGGTTTCCTTTGTCCATCACATGCCGCACCACGTGGGCTATCGGCAAGCGGATGCGCCGACTCGCTGGGGGCTGCTGATGGCCTACCGGACGCCCGATTCGAGGGCCCGACCTAGTACGTGGAGCAGCGGTGGGCCGCAGCATTGGTTGGAGCGGATGGAGAAGGCGGACAAGATTTCGGACGCGGCGCGGCGGGTGTTGCAAGGGGATGTGCCGCTCGGGGCTGTTTGAGGGCGCGTATACTATGGCTTTCCGCAATTTGACCGATCACCAGACCTATACCCAAGCCCATTGGAAAACCTATTCGACGGCCGACGGACTGGCCGCACTCCGGGTGGAGCATATCGCCCAGGACGCCGAAGGACAGCTTTGGTTGGCCACCTTTAACGGCGGCGTCAGCTGTTTCGACGGGGCTGGTTTTCGCACCTTCACCCGCGCCGACGGATTGTGCGACGACCATGTCTTGGCGCTGCATCTGGACGGGGCCGGGCGGATGTGGTTTGGGACCCTGGGCGGTGTCTGTTGGCGCGAAGGGGGCGTTTTTCACCTTCTGGACCAAAGCCAAGGCGCCCCTGCAAGCGCAATCTGGATTTCCGCAGATTCCCAGGGTCGGGTGTGGTTGGGCGGCCAAGGGTTCATGGGCTATTTCGACGGGACGCGTTTCCACAACCTGTACGACCAGCTCAACCTGTGCCTGTCGGTTCCGTACAATCACGGCTGGGGTATTGTCGAGGACGCAGGCGGCGATATCTGGATTTGTCACGGCGGCGGGCTGGCCCGCTACGATGGCCGCCGTTTTTATCGCTGCGGCCAGGGCGAAGGGCTGGCCGCCGATTTACTTGGACCTTTTGCCGCGACCCACAGCCCGCAATACGGGTTGTGGGTTGGAGCCCATAGCCGTATCTGGCGTCTCGACGGCCAGTCTTTCCAGTCTGTGGCTGTTGAATTCTCTGGATTTATCCGCAAGATGCGGACCGACCGCCAGGGCCGGATCTGGTTTTGCCTGTCCGGCGGCGGGGCCCTGTGCTACGACGGTGAAGCTTTCCACCGTTTCACGACGCGAAACGGTCTGCCCTTCAATGTTGTCAGCGATGTGTTCGAGGACCGCGAGGGCCTGATCTGGTTCGCCACTTGGGGTGGCGGGGTCGCCTGCTACGACCCCCATAGCCTGCAGTTTTTCGCCCACCATGACCAGTCCGAGGGGATCGAGGCGCGGACTTTGTCGGCCGACCGCCAGGGACGGGTCTGGGCCGGTTTTGCCACCTTTCAAACGCATCGTCGGGAGCGGGTCGCCTGCTACGACGGCGACGGGTTCGCGGTGCAGGGCGACGGGTTAATGGCGTGCCAGGCTCGCGACGATCTCTGGATAGGCGGCAAAAAGGGCCTGGCCCGCTTTGATGGAGGTGCCCTGCGCCAAAGCGAGGAATTCGCCGGGTCCCGTATTACCGCCCTTGCCACCGCCGGAGACGAGGGGCTTTGGGTCGGTCATGTGGACTGCGATGCCGATGGGGATTATTGGCGTATCAGCCGTTATTGCCCTATTACCCGGTCCAGCCTGCAAATCGGGCAAGGCCGCTCTATGGATGGGTATCGCGTCTGCGCCTTAGTCTCGATTGCAGATGGTTCCCTCTGGTTTGGTTTGGCCAGCTGGGCCGGTACGGCGGCGGGCAAGGGCATTGGCCGTTGGCATCCGCAGGAGGGCTTGTCCTGGTACACGACGGCGGACGGCCTCGTCGACGACCGGGTCAACGATTTGGCGGCGGACGACTGCGGCAATCTGTGGATCGCCACGTACGCCGGGGTGAGCCGCTTTGACGGCGAAGGCTTCGAGAATTTCACCGTCGCAGAAGGCTTGCCCCACAACCAGGTTTGGTGCGTCTGCGTCGATCGGGAAGGCGGGTTGTGGTTGGGTACTGACGGGGGCGTGGCGCGCTACAACGGCCGCTTCTTCCAGACCCTGCACTTGCCACGGGTGGCTCCAGCCCTGCAGATCCTGCAGGACCTAGAGGGGGTGATGTGGTTGGCCACGCATACTGGGGTCGTCCGTTATTGTCCTATGTCCTTTGCGCCCCAAGTGACCGTCGAGCAGATCCTGGCCGGTCGCACGTACAGGCCCGGCGGGCCTATCGAAGTGCCGACTTCAGTCGGCCAATTGGTCTTTGAATACAGGGGGGCCAGTTTCCGCACCGCCGCGCAGGATATGGTCTTCCGCTACCGCCTTTCCGGCCGGGAAGAGGACTGGCAACGGGCAACGCGTGCCAATAAGGCCTATTATCGCGATTTGCCGCCGGGAGAGTACGTCTTTGAAGTGCAGGCCTTCGACCGCGACCTCAATGCCTCGGAGCTGGTGAGGGTGCCTGTGGTCGTAGTGGCGGATCCGCGCCAGGACCGCATCGAGGCGCTGGAAGAGGCCCTCAGGCATCCCGCCGGCGGCCAACTGATGGGGCATAGCGAGTCGTTGAGGGGCGTATTGGAGCAGGTCGATGCCGTCGCCGCAACCGATATGCCGGTGTTGATATTGGGCGAGACGGGCACGGGCAAAGGGCTGGTGGCCGATGCGATTCACCGGCAGAGCCAGCGGCGGCACGGTCCTTTTATCCAGGTCAATTGCGGTGCTATTCCCCTCGGCCTGGTCGAGAGCGAACTATTTGGCCACGAAAAGGGTGCCTTCACGGGCGCGGTAGCCCGCAAGATCGGCCGTTTTGAGCTGGCCGCCGGCGGCACTCTTTTCCTCGACGAGATCGGCGACCTGGCCTTAGAGGCGCAACGGGCCCTGCTCCAGGTCTTGCAGGACAGGACGTTTCAGCGGGTCGGCGGCGCCGTGACCATCCGGGCCGACGTCCGGGTGGTGGCCGCCACCAACCGCGATCTCGACCAGGCGATTGTCGACCGGACTTTCCGCGAGGATCTCTTTTACCGGCTCAAAGGGTTTGCCCTGCGGCTGCCCCCACTGCGTCAGCGGCGCGACGATATTCCCCTGTTGGCCCGCCATTTCGCCGTCCAGTACGCCCAGCATCTGGACCGGCCCGTGCCGCAGATCGTCCCGGCGGCACTGGCCTATCTGCAGGCCTACGCCTGGCCGGGTAATGTGCGCGAGTTGGAGTATATGGTCCAGCGGGCGCTATTGGTGAGCCGCAATGGCGCCATTGAGGTCGAAGAGCTGGCCTCCGGTCTGTCGCAGGCCCCCGTCCACGGACGGGGGGAACTCGTCGGGCTGGCGGAATTCGAGCGGCAGGTCGCCGACCAAGAGAGGGTCTATCTCGAACAGGCCCTGGAGGCGGTCGATTGGCGTATTGCCGGGGACAACGGGGCGGCGCGTCTGTTGGGGGTCCATCCGGAAAAACTGCGCTCGCGGATGCGCAAATACAATTTGCAGCGGGACGACTCAGGCGGTTGATTTAACCGCTTACGGTTAAATCAACCGCTGGGTTTGGATGGGATATATCTGGCAAGTTAACAGTGCGTTAAGACTGTTTTTTCCTTTTTGGCGCGGCTAAATTAGCCGATTGAGATTTAGCTCCAATATATGGGCAGGTCCTTTAAGTTCAGTATTATTAATCCCCTGCAGGATAATCCTGCAGGGGATTTTTTTTGGCATGCAATGTGCATAATAGCCCCTATTTACGGCTTGCTTTGTCCGCGCTCGGGCCGATTTGACTAGGGAGAGACCAACCATGCCAAGCCACTTCCGAAGACGACTGTTGGGCCTTGCCTTGCTGTCGGCGGCCCAAGTCAGCACCGCCCAGATCGCCTTCGAGGACGTGACCCAGGAGTCGGGGATTGTAAACCCCGGCAATGCTGAGTCCGCCTGGCTCGATTACAACAACGACGGCCATTTGGACCTTATCACCGATATATGAGGATTCGCGACGACGGGAAGTTTCCTGTATCAAAATCATAACGGCCATTTCATCGATCAGACCCAGACAGCCGGGGTCGACGTGGGGACAGTGTGGATGATTACCCACGGCGACTACGACAACGACGGCGATGTCGATTGGTTTACCGCGGGCACCCGTCGGTCCAGTACGCTCTATCGCAACGAAGGGGATGGCACCGTGACGGATGTATCCGAGGCTTCCGGTGTCAATCCGTCTGGCACGGGGGTCCCCGGCTTCGCCACGGCGTTTGCCGATGTCGATAATGATAGTTGGCTCGACCTTTTCGTCGGCAATCAAGATACAGCCGTTCTCCTTTATCGGAACAACGGGGACGGCACTTTCACCGATATCGCCGCATCGGCGGGGATCGCGCGAGAATCCACGGAGGCTGCCGTATTTGGCGATGTGGATAACGACGGCTGGCTCGATTTGTATGCCGGAGGAGGGCGTGCGCACGCCCTTTTCCACAATCGCGGCGATGGAACATTCGACGATATCACGGTCTCGTCCGGTCTCGACGGCGAACCGCGGCTAAGCGCGATTTCGGCGCTGTTTTTCGACTACGACAACGACGGCGACCTGGATCTATACGTGACGCCAGGGGCGACGCCGGACGACAAGTTGTACCGCAACGAAGGGGACGGCGTTTTCGTTGCGGTGGCGGCCCTGTCCGAGGTCGGCCATATCCGCGATGCGGGCTGGGAAACCGCGGCAAGCGGCGATATCGACAACGACGGATGGCTCGATCTGGCCGTGACCAACGGAATCGACCTGGCCGTGACTAGAGGGGACAAGGAGCCCGAGATCCGCAGTGCCGTATTTCGCAACCAGGGCGACGGCACATTCACCGGCATTGCCGCAGCGGCTCCCCTCGGTCACGGCGACGACATCCGCGTCAGCTTGGCCGACTTCGACAGCGACGGCTTTCTCGATCTGTTCCTCAACAACTACCGCAACGCACGGACCAATGCCCTGTACCGCAACCGCGGCAATGGCCACCACTGGTTGCACATCGAGTTGGTGGGCAGCCAAAGCAACCGCAGCGCGATCGGGGCGCGGGTGACGGTCGCAGCGGGGACGTTGTCGATGACGCGGGAAGTGGGGCGAGGGGAGACGCTGCTGGTGGAGTTCGGGTTGGGGGGGCAGCCGCGGGCCGATCGGGTCGAGGTGCGCTGGCCCTCGGGGCAGGTGACGCAGGTGGCCGAGGTGCCCGGCGACCAGCAGATCCGCATTATCGAAGGCCACGACGAATTCTACGCCTCGCCCAAGACAGTGCTGACGATTGCTCCGGATACCGTCCAGGTCGGGGCGCCGGTGGCCCTGCGGGCTGTGGTGCAACCCGCCCTTTTCGAGCCCGGCGCCCAGGTTCTCGGCGTGACCGCCGACTTGAGCAACTTGGGCGGACCCGAGGCGGTGCCTATGGAGGACGCCGGGGACGGCACGTACCGCCTGCAAGCCGATCTGCCGGCGCCGGAGCGCAACGGACGGCGGAACGCGACCTTTCACGTCGAGCAACAGACTTCATTAGGGCCCTACCCGACGGCCCTGATTCATTCCGTCGCCGTCATTCCCCCCGGGGATGGGATCCTCTTCGGCGATGCGCTGTCGGCTCCGTGGATCTTAGATACAACTCGACGCCTGGTTGCCGACTCCACCGCCTCCGTGCCGGCCTATCGGGGCGCCGCTGCCCTCGGTTTGCATGGGGTGGGCGGTATATGGGGGATGGCATTCGAGTTGAATCAGCCGATCAGCCCTGTGGGCTACGACGCGCTGCGGTTCGCCTTTCATCCGGGCGACGTGTCCGCCACCGAACACAGCTTCTTCATATTGGATTCGGTCGGCGAATCCCGGCTGACTATTGAGCTGGTAGAACTGCTCGAAGAGGCCTGGCTCGATCTGGCCGTCAAGGAGTGGCAGGTGGTTGAGATCGATCTCGACGTTTTCCGCGGTGTGGACATAGAATCCATCCTCTTCAGGGGCAATCTGGAAGGTACTTTTCATTTGGACGATGTCCGTCTGGTCGCCGCAGAACGCGCTCCCCAGACCGCCGTCGTTGAAGGGCACCAGGAGATCGTGCCGCAGGCATTCGAGCTGGCGCAGAATTACCCCAATCCTTTCAACAGCGACACGGTGATCCGCTACGCCCTGGCCCAGCCCGAACACGTCCAACTCTCGGTCTACAATCTGGCCGGCCAGCAGATGGCCACGCTGGTCGAGGGGCAACGCCCGGCGGGCGTTTCAACGGTGCGCTGGGACGGTACCGATAAAGCAGGCCGCAACCTGGCCAGCGGTGTCTATTTGTATCGCTTGCAAGTCGGTTCGAAGGTAGAGACGCGCAAACTGTTGCTGCTGAGATGATGGGCCGGTGAATGCTTCTCTGCACTGTTCCAATAATTGTATCGATGGGAAGGCACTATGCGAAATACATGGGTCGCGGCTTGGTGGGCGCTGGGTTTGGCAACGGCCTCTAACGGGCAAATCCAATTCGAAGATGTATCCGCAAGAGCGGGGATCGGAGAAATAGGCGAATACTCCATTTCGTGGTTGGATTACAATAACGATGGCTTGTTGGATCTATTTGTAGGGGGGCAATTCGACGGGCGTGTGCAGGTGCTGGTACAGGGCGCAGGTGGGCGCTTTACAAATATCACCGCCATGACTTACCCACAAGGCCCCTTTGGCTATAGCCAGGGATTCGGCGACTACGACAACGATGGAAACCTCGATTTCCTGGTGACAAACCCTCGTGTCAGCCTCTCTCTTTTCAATAATAATGGCGACGGCACGTTCGTCGAGGCGACCGCAAGCGCCCGTGTTGCCATCGCCGATGAAAATGGCCCGATCCGCACGGGGGTCTCTTTCGCCGATGTAGACGGCGATGGCTTGCTCGATCTATTTGTCGGCAACGAGGCGGGCAGCGACTTCATGTACCGCAATGAAGGGAATGGTGTATTCGCGGACATAACGGAAAGCGCGAATTTAGATCTGCCGGGGGGGACACGTTTCCACATGTTCGCCGATATCGACAACGACGGCGACGCGGATTTGTTCGTGCCGCACAGCGTGGGTATCGACGTCCCCTATTCCCTGCACGAGGTGCCCAGCGTTCTGTACCGCAACGAGGGCGACGGCACGTTCACTGACATTACCCAAATCGCCGGGATCAATCACTCGCTGCGCTTCATGCAAGGCGTCGCGTTTTTTGACTACGACAACGACGGCTGGCTCGATCTGTTCATCGCGACTGGCTCTCGTTTTGCAAGTGAGGGGACTAACCTGCTGTACCGCAACAACGGCGATGGCACCTTTGCTGAAGTCGGTGAACGGGTTGGTCTAGGTGGACCAGCCGCTTTTGCCGACTACTCCGATGTTGCGGTGGAGGATTACGACAACGACGGCTGGCTCGATCTATTTGTTGCCAGCTTTGATCAGCGAGACCAGCTGTTGCGCAATAACGGCGACGGCACCTTCGAGGACGCGACGATTGGGGCGGGTATTCCCACCGAGAACGTGACTTTTCAGGTGGGCACAGGAGACTACGACGGCGATGGTTTCGCGGATTTGTTCCTTTCCCATTTTGACGCTCCGGAAACGCTGTTGCGCAATGCGGGCAATGGGCATCACTGGTTGCAAGTGGAGTTAGTGGGGGTAGAGAGCAACCGCAGCGCCATCGGTGCGCGGGTGCACCTGGTCGCTGACGATCTATCCATGTGGCGCCAAGTAAACGGGGGGAATGGCTATGGGGTAGACGACCTTACGGCGGCGTTCGGCCTAGGCAATTCGACCGCAGCTCAGTTCGTTGAAATCTTCTGGTCCTCTGGTCAACGCAGCCGTCTGGAGAATGTCGCCGCTGACCAGCGCATCCGCGTGTTTGAGGGGCAGGAGGGGTATGTCGCCGTCGGGCAGACGACCTGGGAGGCGGCGCCGCCCGATACGATGGTGGCGGGCGTGGATCGCGCCGTACGGGCCGTGCTCAGACCGGCGCTGTTCGCCCCTGGGGCGAGCACAACAGGGGTGGTAGCTGATCTGAGCGAGTTCGGCGGGGCTGCGCAGGTGCCCCTCGACGATCTGGGCGATGGCTCCTATGGATTGCAAACTGTTTGGGCGGGGGGACTGCGCAACGGCGTTCGCCTAGCCTTGATATTGATCGAGCAGACGACCATGCTCGGGGCCTATCAGACGGCGCTCTTCCATCCCGTGGTAGATCTGCCCGATAGGGATTTGCAGGTCTTCGCCGACGGGCTATCTCCAGAATGGAGCGTGGCGCCGATTTCCCGGGACGCGTTCGACCCGGCCTCGGCAACGCAAGTCTTTGCAGGGGCATCGGCGTTGGCGATTGAAGGACCGCTCAGTCTGACCTATCTGTCGAGGGAGCGTTTCGCCGCCCAGGGCTACCGCGCCCTGCAGCTGGCCTTTCATCCGGGCGCGGCGACGGTGTTGGGCCGCCCCAACTTCACCGTCGGGATTAAGAGCACTGAAACCACCTCAGTTGATTTGTTGGCAGCAGGGGCTGAGCGGATCGATTTAGCGTCGAAAACGTGGCAGACGGTGGAGATCGATTTGAATGAATTGAATATTGCGGGAGATATCGAAGAGGTCCGTCTTTCCGCCAATCTGCGCGGTGCGTTTTATCTGGACGACATCCGCTTTGTGGCCGATCGCTTGCTTCTTGGGACGGTTATCGTCGCAGAGGAACACCAGGAGGGCGTGCCACAGACGTTGGGCCTGGCCCAGAACTACCCCAACCCTTTCAATAGCGACACCGTGATTCGCTACACCTTGCCGCAGGCCGGGCATGTGGTGCTTACCGTTTACAATTTGGCCGGGCAGCAGGTGGCCAGGTTGGTCGAGGGCCAGCGACCGGCGGGCGTTTCAACGGTGCGCTGGGACGGCGCGGATGCAGTAGGCCGCGAGCTGGCCAGCGGGGTCTACCTGTATCGTTTGCAGGCTGGCGCCAAGATCGCAACGCGCAAACTGCTGCTTTTGAGATGAGCCTTTGCAACAAGTACTCAACCAATCGCTGCTAAGTGGAGGAGATCGCATGACACCGCACAGCAAATGGAACCCTTTGGCCCTTGTCCTGTTGCTCATCGCGCAAACAGGATCTGCCCAGATCGCCTTCGAAGAAGTGACCCATCAGCGGGGTATCCACAACCCGGGCAACGCCGAATCCGTCTGGCTCGATTACAATAACGACGGCCACCTCGACCTGATCACCGATATATGAGGACAGTCGACGCCAGGAAGTTTCCTGCATCACAATCATAACGGCCGCTTTATCGATGTCAGCGCCCGCGCCGGCCTAGATGTCGACGAGGTGTGGAAGATCGCCATGGGCGATTACGACAACGACGGCGATACCGATTGGTACACCGCCGGTGGGGAGGAGGACAACTTCCTCTTCCGCAACGAGGGCGACGGCACAGTGACCAACGTGGCCGCGGCGGCCGGGGTCGAGCCGAAGGGGCCCGAAGTCTGGACGGAGCCCATCGCCTTCTTCGACTACGACCGCGACGGCTGGCTCGATCTATTTGTCGGCAATAATTACAACGCTGAGGGCAAGGGCGCGGATTTTCTCTACCGCAACGAGGGCGACGGCACCTTCGCCGACATAGCCGCCGCCGCCGGTATCGAGCGGCCGCAGGCGACCGAGGCCGCTGTCTTCGGCGATGTAGATAACGACGGCTGGGACGATCTTTTCGCCGGCGGTGCAAGGGCGGCGGATTTTCTCTACCGCAACGAGGGCGACGGCACCTTCGCCGATATCGCCGCCGTCGCCGGTATCGAGCGGCCGGCGGAATCGCGGATTTTCACGGCGCTGTTTTTCGACTACGATAACAATGGCAACCTCGATCTCTTCCTGCCGATGAGCAGCGAGCACGCCAACCAACTCTACCGCAACGACGGCGATGGCACCTTCACCGAAGTGGCGGCCGCCGCCGGGGTCGCCGCCGAGGAATTGGGCCTCTTACGGGACGGATTCGGGGACGTCCCCAGGGGGTTCGCCGCTGTCAGCGGTGATCTCGACAACGACGGCTGGGTCGATCTAGTGGTACCGCACCGAGCCGGGGATCTGGCCGCCGACTATCTCTACCGCAATCGGGGTGACGGCACCTTTGAAGATATCGGCGCCCAGGTCGGCCCTATCGGCAACGGCGACGACCTCTACGCCAGTTTGGGCGATTTCGACGGTGACGGCTTTCTCGACCTATTCGTCAACCATTTCAATATCGCCGCCGGCCGGGAAAAGGCCCTCTACCGCAATCTCGGCAACGACAACCACTGGTTGCATATCGAGCTGGTCGGGATCGAGAGCAACCGCAGCGCCTTGGGGGCCCGAATCCGGGTCGAGGCCGGTGGCTTGGCCATGACCCGGCTGCTAGGCCGCAACGAGACGCTGGTGGCCGAATTCGGCTTGGGGACCAACGAGGGGGCCGATCTGGTGGAAGTGCGCTGGCCATCGGGACGGGTCGAGCAATGGGTAGACGTGCCGGGGGACCAGGTGATCCGTCTGGTCGAAGGCCGCCAAGGGTTCCACCGCGTGCGGCCGACCGAGCTGGTGGTGGTGCCGGATACCGTGCTGGTGGGTGCCCGCGTGACTTTGCAGGCGACAATCCGCCCGGCACTGTTCGAGCCCGGCGCCCGGATCCTCGGCGTCACCGCCGACCTGAGCGCTATGGGGGGGCCGCAGTCGGTGCCGGTCGAAGAGATCGGCGACGGCGCCTATCGGCTGCAAGCCGACCTGCAGGCCCCGGAGGGCAATAGCCAACGGAACGCGGTTTTCCACGTCGAGCAGGAAACTTCGTTGGGGCCCCGGCCAATGACCCTGGTCCATGCCGTATCCGTGGTTCCCGCCGGGGATAGAGTGGTCTTCGGCGACGAGCTGGCCGCCCCGTGGACCCTGGATACGAGCCGCCGGCTGGTCGCCGCCTCCACTGCAGCGGGGCCGGTCCACCGCGGCGAGGCCGCTCTGGGGCTGGAGGGGACAGGAGGGGTGTGGCAAATGGTATATGCATTGGAGAGGCCCTTCAGCCTGGTCGGCTACGAGACCCTGCGGTTCGCTTTCCATCCGGGCGCTGCGCCCGAGGGCGGTTTTCTTCTCCTCCAAGTGGCCGGCCAATTGGTGGACCAACCGCAGCGAAGCTTTACCCTAGAGTTATTCAAAGACGCCTGGCTGGATCCGGCGCTCAGGGAGTGGCAGGTCGTCGAGATCGGCCTCGATGCCCTGCGCGGGGTCGATATGGCGTTTATCCGTTTCAACGGCAATCTGGAGGGTGCTTTTTACTTGGACGATATGCGTCTGGTCGCCAGTGAATTTTCGCCCCCTGTCACCGCTGTGGCCCAAACGCCCGCAGTCACCCCGTCGCAGTTGGCCTTGGCGCAGAATTACCCCAACCCCTTTAACAGCGGTACCCTTATCCGTTATACTTTGCCGCAGCCCGGGGCCGCGTCGTTGGCGGTGTACAATCTGGTCGGCCAGCGCGTGGCGCTATTGGTCGACGGGCCCCGGCCGGCCGGGGTCGCCTCGGTGCGCTGGGATGGGCGGGACAAGTCGGGGGCAGACCTGGCCAGCGGCGTCTATTTGTATCGCCTCCAGGTTGGGTCGAAGGTGGAGACGCGCAAATTGCTGCTGCTGAGATAGGGCCGCAATAAGGGGTCTCCTCATCCGCTTGCAAGTCGCCCCGGCGCGCCGCTTTTGTGCACGGCGATAAGGTGGACTAAAAATAATCGAACACTTGCGTCCTGTATCCGCCTTATCGTTTAACCATGCTATCTATTTTCGAAAAAGACAGGGCGCTGGTGCTCAGGACACGGGCTGGTATTTCCTGAGCCAGTCCCTGACCGGTCCGACCGGGGGCCACCAGCGCTCTGCCGATGCCTTTGTCGATGGACAGTTGATTCCCTGCACTATCGGCGACTGCGGCTCCTTCGCCGGTGATACGGCGGTCCGGGCCGATTCCTGGGCCCGCATCAAGGTCAGTTTTCGCTAGGCGTATCTGAAAATTGTGGTGTCGCCCGGCGGTGCGGATAGAGCCGTATGGCGGGGCGTACTGAGGGGCCTGCAGGACGATTTATATTTGGGGCAAACGTCCTGTTTCCGTTCTGCCTTGGCAGGGTGCGGCCGATGGCGTATTCTGTCTCCATCCCGCCAACCTCCTACCAGGACCGCAATTATGCGCATTGCCACCGGCTGTATCGGCCACGAGACCAATACCTTTTCGCCCGTGTCCACGACCATGGAGCATTTCGGGCAGAGCTATTACGAGGGCGGCGCGATGTTAGCCGCCTTTGCCGGCACCAGTACCATCACTGGCGGCTTTATCGCCGGGGGCCGCGATTTGGATCTGGAATTGGTGCCGTTGTTGTGGACCTTTGCCACGCCTTCGGGGGCGGTAGAGGAGGCGACCTATGAGCAGCTCAAAGAGCGTTTCCTACAACTGCTGCAGGAAGCCGGCCCCATCGACGGAGTATGTCTCGATTTGCACGGGGCCATGGTCAGCGACCATCACCAGGATGCCGAGGGCGACCTATTGGCCAGCGTGCGCCAGGCGGTGGGGGATATTCCCGTTATTTCAACGCTGGATCTGCACGCCAATATCACCGCCCAGATGGCATCCCAAGTGGAGGCGCTGGTCGGCTTTGACACGTATCCCCACGTCGATTGCTACGACCGCGGTCTGGAAGCGATAACGCTGTTGCACGCCACCGTCGAGGGGCGCATTCGTCCAACTCAGGCGTACCGGCAATTGCCCCTGCTGACGGCGCCGCCGGCCCAGTGTACTATGCACGGGCCAATGCTGCGGGTGCTGGAGAAATTGCAGCAGATCGAAAGCCGACCCGAGGTTGCCACCGCGACCATTTCGATGGGCTTCCCCTTTGCCGATATTGCCGATGCCGGCGTCTCGCTGTTGGTGACCACAAACGGCGACCAGGATCTGGCCGAGCAGTACGCCGACGAATTTGCTGCCTTTGTCTGGGATATGAGGGGCGATTTTAATCGCCAACTGGTCAGTGTCGAAGAGGCTCTTGAGCAGGCCGGGAAAGCCGCTGGCAAACCGGTGGTGCTGGCCGAGGGGGCCGATAACCCTGGCGGTGGCGGGCCTTGCGACGGGACCCATATCCTGCGCCCCTTGATTGAGGCTGATTTCCAGGGGGCTGTGGTGGCTGTCATCGCCGATCCCGAAGCGGTGGGACAGGCCATTGCCGCCGGCGTCGGGCAGGAGGTCGATTTGCTGGTGGGGGGCAAAACCATCCCCCTGCACGGCGAGCCGGTGGTGGTGCGGGCCTATGTGAAGACTATCTCCGACGGGCGCTTTGTGCTGCGGGGGCCCATGGGACGGGGCAAAGAGGCTGATATGGGGCGGGCCGTGGTGGTGGCGGCGGGGGGCGTCGAGATTATTCTGACCGAAGAGCGCATCCAGCCCTTTGACGCCGAAGTATTGCGCTGTGTTGGCATTGATCCTCAACAGCGCCAGCTTATCGCGCTCAAGTCGGCGGTGCATTTCCGCGCCGATTTTACGCCTATTGCGCACGAGATTCTCGAGGTCGAGACGCCGGGGATCCACAGTCCGAATTTATTCAGCTACGACTACCAGCGGCTGCGGCGGCCGATGTATCCCTTGGACCAGGATGTCGAGTGGGGGCCGGGTTGAGCACGGCAGTGGGTCAACCGGGTTTGGTCCTGTCTTCGCAGGGCCTTCGTCGGTCCCGGGCTACACCGCTGCAAAGGTCAAGACCACCTGCGGATCGGCGTCGGACTGGCGCTGGCCAAAGCGCACGGCCAGCGGCGTGCCCAGGGCTACCGTTTCGGGCTCGTGCGCGTTTAATCCCTCTATCCGGGCGACGACCCGGGGGCCTTCGTCCAGGGTTACGACGCCGGTGCAATAAGGGTTGTCGCGGCCGTGGCCTTCGGCTTGCAGGGTGGGCGGGGCAACGGCAATGCTAGTGAAGGCGGCTAGGCGGCCGTTGCCGCAGAGTTGGACCCAGGCCATAGTCGTGCCGCGGCACTGGGGGCAGATGGCCCGCGGGGGCGCATACAGAGCCTGGCATTCCTGGCATTGGCCGCCCATCAATTTTCCTTCGAGAAGATACTGGGTAAAGGCGTGGTCGCTCATAGGTCTGGGGGCCATGGAGGCTATCTCCTTTCGAGGATAGTGACGATGCACGTGCCGCCGGTGCCGCCCAGATTGTGCGCCGCCCCCAGCCGCAAATTGGGGTTGGGCACTTGCCTGGGGCCGGCCTGGTGCCGCAACTGTTCCCACAGTTCTACCAACTGTGCGGTGCCGGTGGCGCCGACTGGGTGGCCCTTGCACTTGAGGCCGCCCGAAGTATTGACCGGCTTGGGGCCGTCGATTCGGGTCGCCCCTTCGGCTACCGCTTTGTAGCCTTCCCCCGCTGGGAAAAAACCGAGGTCTTCGAGGTGGAGAATTTCGGCCATGGAGAAACAGTCGTGGACTTCGGCCACTTGAATATCTTCGGGCCCCAAGTCGGCCATGGTATAGGCTTCGGCGGCGGCGTGGCGGGTGGCTTCGAAATACGTAAGGGCTTGGGCCGCGTGTAGACCGCGGCCGCTGGCCTGGCCCAGGCCGGAGACGTACAGCGGCGTGTCAGTGAAATTTTGGGCCAATTCCTCGCCGACCAGCAACAGGCAGCCGGCCCCGTCGCTGATGGGACAGCAATCGAACAGGTGCATGGGCCAGGCGACCACTGGATTGGCCTTGGGGTCGGAGAGGAAATCTTTTTCGTCGCTCCATTGGGGTACGGGAAGCCCCCGGATCTGGGCGCGCTCGGCCTTGCCTACCATAATGGATTTGATCGAGGATTGGTACTGGGCTTTGGGGTTTAAGGGAGCGTTGTTGTGGCTTTTGATGGTGACGTCCATCAAGTCTCGGCGGTTGGCCCCGTACTGGGCGAAGTAGGCCGTGGCAATGGCGCCAAAGACGCCGGGGAAGGTGAAGCCGGCCTGGCGCTCGTAGGGGATGGCGGCCAGAGATAATCCTTCGGCGACAGCGGCGGTGGAGCGCTTGGACATATCCTCGACGCCGCCGACCAGGACCATATCGTAAAAACCCGAGGCAATGGCGAAAACCCCCTCCCTAAAGGCCATGGCGCTGGAGGCGCAGGCCCCTTCGATGCGGGTCGCCGGTTTGGGGATAAGGCCCAGGGCGTCGGTGAGGATGGGGCCCCAGTGCGATTGTCCGACGAAGAAGTCGTTGGTGAAGTTGCCCACGTACAGGGCGTCTATATCCAGCGGGTCGACGCCTTTGTCGACCGAGGCCAGCATGGCCAGAAAGGCCTCGGTGAACAGGTCCTTGGAATCGCGCTCTGGGAAGAGGCCGAATTGCGACATGCCGGCCCCCACCATGGCGACGCCGCGGCCGAGTCTGCGTTTTTTTACCATGCCTTGCCCCCGTATTTTCGGATAGCTTCTAAATTACCTGCCGGTTATTGCCTTGCCAATAGGGCGCCCGCAATTCGTGTTTGACGATTTTGCCGTAGTTATTTTTCGGGATCTCGTCGACGAAATCTACGGACTTGGGTTTTTTGTAGCTGGCGATGTGGTCGCGGCAAAAGTCGATCAGCTCGTCGGCGCTGGCGCTGTGGCCGGGGGCCAGGGCGACGACGGCTTTGATGGCCTCGCCCCAATCCGGGTCGGGCACGCCGATGACAGCCACTTCGGCGACCGCGGGATGCTGCACCAGGACTTCTTCAATCTCGCGCGGGTAGATATTCTCGCCGCCGCTGATGATCATATCTTTGGAGCGATCCATCAGGAAGAGGTAGCCTTCTTCGTCGAGATAGCCCATATCGCCGGTGTGCAGCCAGCCGTTGCGCAGGGTGGCGGCGGTGGCCTCTTTGTCGCGCCAGTAGCCTTTCATGACCAGCTCGGAGCGCGTCGCAATTTCGCCGATTTGGCCCGGGGGCAGGGGGCGGTCATCGGCGTCGAGTATGTGCACTTCGACGTCGGTGCGGGCGATGCCGGCCGAGGATAGCCGCTGCATTTGCTCGCGGCTTCCCCGCAAAACGTGATCGGCCTGGGGCAGATAGGAAATGGTCATGGGCGATTCGGCCTGGCCGTACAGCTGCACCAGGCAGGGGCCCAGCTTTTCCATGGCCCGGCGCAAATCTTCAACCAGCATGGGGGCGCCGCCGTAGATAAGGGCCTTTAGCGAGCTGTGGTCATAGCGGTCGATGGCCGGGCTGTCGACCAACCGTTTCACCATGGTCGGGGCGGCGAACATATTGGTGACCCGGTGTTCTTCAATGGCTTCGAGGGCGCCCTCGGGGGTAAAGGAGGGCGAGGCCAGGATGATATGGGCGGCGGCTTTGCCAATATTGGGCAGGGCGTAACAGCCGCTGCCGTGGGACAGGGGCGCAGCGTGGAAGACGGCCTCTTTGGCGCCAAAGCCAGGGCACATATCGGTGTAGAAGCGTTCCGTCATGGCCAGCAGGTTGCGGTGGGTCAGCATGGCGCCCTTGGGCCTGCCCGTGGTGCCCGAAGTATAAAACAGCCAGGCGGTATCGTCGGGGGCCACCGGGGCGGTGGTGAAGTCGTCGGTCGCGGCCGCCAGCAGGTCCTCGTAGTCGAGGGCGCTGGGGCGGTCTGGGGCCACGGTGATGAAGTGGTCGACCAGGGGTAGTTGGGTACTGATGGCCTCGATCGATTCGGCGAAGGCGGCCGATAGGATTACCGCTTTGGCCTGGGCGTGGTCAATGATATAGGCCAACTCTTTGGGATGCAGGCGAAAATTGAGCGGGATGGCGGTGCAGCCGGCCTTGAAAGCGGCGACCATCGATTCGAGCATTTCGGGGCGGTTGTGCATTAATACCGCCACTTTGTCGCCGGGCGCCAGGCCCAGGTTGTACAGGGCCCGGGCCAGGCGGTTGGCGCGGCGGTTGAATTGGGCGTAGCTCCATTGTCTATCCCCGTATACCAGGGCAATATTGTCGGGGAACGACTGGGCCGCCGCGGTTAGCAGATCGCCGATATTCACCGGATTAGGCTCCTATTGAGCAGGTCAAGCCACCGTCGACCACCAGTTGGGTGCCGGTGATGTATTTGGCCTCGTCCGAGGCCAGAAATAAGGCGGCGTGGGCCACGTCCCAGGCATCGCCCATTTTGCCGCTGGGGCAGAGCTGGTTGCGGATTTCGACCATTTTATCGACATCGCCCTCGGCATAGGTCTGCGACAGGGCGTTGGCGACCATGGGGGTCTCCATAAAGCCGGGCAGGACGGCGTTGGCGCGGATATTCTTTTTGGCGTATTGCAGGGCAATGCTCTGGGTGAGTTGGTTGACGGCCCCTTTACTGGCGCTGTAGGAGACGTAGGGCACGCCCAGCCAACGGACCCCGGCCACCGAGGAGATATTGACGATAGCGCCGCCTCCTTGGCGCTCCATATGGGGCAGGACGTGCTTGCAGGCCAGGAAGACGCTTTTGACGTTGACCTGGTTGACCCGGTCCCAGCTCTCCTCGCTGGCCTCTACGCAGCCGCCTACCTCGACAATGCCGACGTTATTGTGGAGGATATCGATGCGGCCGTACGCGGCCAGACAGGCCTCGACCAGGGCTTCGACCGCAGCGTTGTCGGTGACATCGGCCCTGTGGGCGGTGCACTGGCCGCCTTCCTTCTGGATGATGGACTGGGTTTCCAGGGCGGCGTCCAGATTGATATCGACAGCAAAAATGCGGGCCCCTTCGCGGGCGAAGAGCACGGCGGTGGCTTTGCCGTTGCCCCAACCCGGGCCGATGGAACCAGCACCGATGACGATGGCTACTTTGTTTTTGAGACGTTGTCCCATGGTTGTTTTCCGTGTCAAATGGGCGTGAACGATTTCTGGTAAAATAAAGGAAATGGTGAAATGCCGGAAAAATATCAAAATATCAGAAACCTGCGCGATGTCGGACAGGGAATAAATACCCTGTTAAAGGCAAAGGTATTGCAAGAAGGCGTCCTGTTCCGGAGTGGGGCGCTGGATAAGGTAGAGGATCCCAATGAACTCCCTCGGGTTAATACAATTATCAACTTAAGACGCACACCCGATCCGGCTTTGGGCAGGGGCGATAATATAAGCGCGGCGCCCTTGGAGACGATGAATAATTATATGGTTGAGGAGCCAGTTTTTAAGGAGTGGATCCAAAGAGTGTTTGCAAGTCTGTTAAGAGCAAAATGGCCCGTCCTGCTTCACTGCACGGCGGGGAAAGACCGAACGGGGGTGGTGGTAGCCATCCTATTGAGAAATATAGGTATTCCCGATAGGGCTATCGTAGACGAATATCTGCTGAGCGACGGCCGTTGCTACCGAGAAAGCATGGTGGGTTTACTGAGGAAATTTGCCAGCAATCGACAATTATTGATGGAGGAAGAGGCGAAAAGAGAATTGAGAAGGAAACTGTATGCAGAGGGGCTTCAGCGCTGACCGGTCGGTGGTCGGTTAAATTTTTTGGCATTAAAGCTCTCATATCTTGCCAAAATAGCCCTGCCGGCTAATGCTCGAATAGATCCCAGTAAGCCATCCCTGGAGTTTAAAGTGAATTCTAAAGGCGACTGACCCTTGAGCTAGCGGCGCTAGGCGCTGTCTGCTTGCTGCTAGTGGTTAGGTTTCTTTATCTGGAGCGGGTTTTACAGACGGACTTTCGAGAATTAGTGCTTGACACATACCGAACGGCTTCGGCTAGGCCAATTGCTTGCCGTAATTCTTCTTCATCAACAGACTCGCTATTCCCAGGATAGCGAGTCTCAACGGCATAGTCTGTTAAGATTACGCTCTCTTCTACGTCCTTGGGGATGTCTATATCGGCGGGAATAAGATCGAGCAGAGTCCTAATATTATGGGTTTTCGGATAGTCTATTTCAACAAAGATCAAGGCTGCTTTCAGCGCTTTTTCGGCGGCCTGTTGGGTATGGAAGCAGAGATTCTCCAGTAAAACGCCATCGGGTTTCTCTATGCGCGCCAGCGCCAAATCGCTCTTGGCATACCGTAGCCAATCGTCGGCGCTCCCCGGAGCGTGCGTTTTAGAGGGCATAAAGCTCTTTGCCCTCCTTGAGAGCGGCTCTATATATCAAACCTCTATTATCCTTGTGCTCACCCAAGTCCTTTAGGGTAGCGACTACGATATCGAACGGTACGCCTATACCAGTGATTTCTCGATATATTTTTTGGGCGGTTCGCCGTCGATGAACCCCTTCGGGAACTACGACAAGCAGATCGATATCGCTATCTTCTCCCGTCTCTCCTCTCGCGGCTGAGCCGAAGAGTATTATCCTCAGAGGATTCACCGTCTTTACGACGTCGTCGACCAGTTGATCTATCGCTGTATCAAATGGCATTGGTTTCGACTTTCTCGAAGAGGCAGATCCAAGAATCTCTCCATCATTAGGTCGAAGCTCACTGATTACTGACTGTACATGTAGCAAAAATATACAGCCTGTGAGTAAATTATAACTGGACTTTTGCAAAAATCAGGTGAGGGCAAGATGGTCCATAATCTTTGCGATCTCCCATTTAGCATCCGTTGCTTGTTGAATGGCCCAGGTCAGCGTCTTGCCCAAGACCTCTTTGGCAACGGCTCGACAGGCTTGGCCGATGGTCGTCAGCCGTTCTTGCGTCCACGCACTCGCACGGCGGGTGTGCATCTGGGCCATGAGCAGACTGTGCACTACGATTACGAGGTATGTGTGCCTGGTCAGGCCCTCGCCTGTACGCAGTTGACAGTCACCCAGACCCAGATGCTGCTTGCCGTCCCGGTGAAAGGTTTCGGTGCCGGTCCAACGTTGCCGATAGGTTTTGAGGATGGTGCTGACGTGCCAGTGAATTCGATTGGTGATCAGGATCTTGGCGGGCTGGCGGCCGTTTTTTCGGTCCCACAGAATCACCAGGCGGACCGGATGATCCACGTCGGGGATCGAGACGATTTTGGTGAAATACCACTGCAGCTTAGTCCCCGAAACGACCGGCCGTCGGTCGGGGGCTAACAGACGGCGGGCTAAGCGATTCACCGCCAGTTTGTGGCCGTTCCACCACAGGGTTCGGTTGGCTTTCAAGTCGCCCACATAGGTCCGCTCCAACCCCTGGATATGGTTGAGAATCGCGGCGTTGGTAAAATAGCTGTCGAAGGTAAACGACCCCGGAATAGCCTCGGCTACGACCCAGTCAATGAGCTCTTTACAGAGGGTCGTATGATCTTTAAACCCCTCGGGATCGGCTTCTTTCTTGCGGAAGCGGCGAAACTCCAGCGGATAGTATCGGCCCGATGGACACACATAGTTGGCGATGAGATAATCATGGGCAATGACGTAGCGCTGGTCGGCATGATCCCACAACCAGCCCACATCCTCAATCAACTCACCCGTATGGGTGATCAGTGTATTGTCGATGGGAATAACGCCCCTCGTCGCATAGCGCGTGGCCGGTTGCCCTTGCAGCCAGGCCAGGCGCTGCCGATTCAACTGCTGGGCATCCCACGGGGCCTCATTCAGCCAACGATTGAGACAGGATTGATCCGTCGTCTCGACAAATTCGGCGTTAATCGACGAGACATTCTTGCGTTGGGCCACCAGCAAACCCGTCAGGTATTCGCCAAAATGACGCCGCTCAGGCGCGTTGGCAAACACCCCACCCCAAGTGTCAACCGCTTCTTCAACCACCGTGGGAAAGCCGATAATGGCAGGCATGGCATCCAATCCGAGACAGGGGGTGGGGAATGACTACATTTTGCACCAATTAATGCATACTAACCGCGTTTTGCAAAAGTCCAGTTATCACATACAGGCCATCCCATCAACCAAAGTGAGAGCGACCTCTGAGCAGGCCATTGAGGCGCACGAGGCGGCGATACGTCGGTTAAAGGCGGCTCTGTAGGCGGGATTAATACGGGCCAAATACAAAAAAGCCGGGGCTCCATTCGGAGCCCCGGCTCCCTGGCGCGGCGGTCTTCCGATATGCATCGGAATTGGCCCGCATTCACGAACCCCCACCGCGTCAGTAAGACCAGACATTCGCCGGCCCTTGAAACGACGATACGCCCAGGGGTGAAATAGTGTCAAGCAGGAAAGGGGATACAAAAAAGCGGGCGGGGCCTATTCAGGTACCCCGTCCGCTTCCCGGCGCGGGGGGGCCCATTCGGGCTCCGCGTCGGTAGGGCCGGTACGCGTTCACGCTCCGGCCGTGTATAGACTGTACGTCAAGAGGCTAAATAATGTCAAGAGAATGGGGAGGGCAAAAAAACGGAGGGGTTTCCCATTCGGGGTGGCCCGTCCGTTTCCCAACGCAGAGACCGCATTCGCGGTTGTGCAGCCCTGGGGAACTGCCCCCCACACCAGTAAAGCCGGGGTACGCACCAGCCCGCCCGGCCGTGGGAAGACGGTAGTCCAAGAGGCTAAATAGTGTCAAGCAAATGGGGAGGGCACAAAAAAGGCGGGTGATCACCTATTCAGGTTGTCGAGCCCGCCCCCAACGCGGGGCAAGCCCATTCGGGCGGCCAGGTAGAGAGCGGCGGCCCCGCGCCAGTAGACTTGGCAGGCCACTAGGGCGGCTAAGTCCTGCGGGAACAATAAGCGGAGAGCCCCAATAATGTCAAGCAAAATAGCGGGTACGAAAAAAAGCGGGTAAGTGCCCTATTCAGGACCCACCCACTCCCCGGCGAAGGAAGCTGAGCGCATTCGCGCCGTAGCCCTTTGTGCATCCACCGCGCCTGTAGGCTCCCCGGCGCAGGTACGTCGAGGACCATACAAAGACGATAGACAGAAAGGCGAAACAGTGTCAAAAACGGCGGCGACGGCACGCCCCATGCCGCACCTGCTTATGCGGCGTCTCCCCACGAGCGGTCTTCGACTATCGGGGCCTTACGCCGCATACCTCGAAGCTTTGAAATAGTGGTGTTAGGGCGGTGCTGGTTTGGTGGACATTGACCCCTTAGTATAGGAGAGCCTCGATCAGCCAACAGCAGCCGATCAGGACAGCTATAAAGGCGGTGAAGGGATTGATATAGTCCAGGGATACGCGGAACCCAGGGCCTTTGGAGAAAGGCGTCTTGGGCAAGGGGTATTCCGAATGAGAGTGTTGGTCGAAAGGTTTCATGCTATTCATGCTATTAAAGATAGCAACTACCCAAAGCGGGATTTGTGATAGAGGCCACAAAAAAGAAAAAATGCACGGCCGGGTGTTGAGCCGACGAAGGGAGGCTTTCGATTGGTCGAATATTGCGCTGTCACGCAGCCCTGCGATGAGTCATTTGTAGCTGATCTGCATCAATTGTGCCAACAGGTATTCGGCGACTGGGACCGAGACGATCTGGTCTGGAGATTGGCGCATATGCCCGATGTTTCGGTCCAGGTCGCCCGGGTGCAGAGGATGGTCGGGTTCAAGGTTGGCTATGCCTTGGCGCCGACGCGTTATTACAGTTGGCTCGGTGGGATCCACCCGGAACATCGCCGTCAGGGGATCGCCCTCGGCCTTATGGGGC